>ERZ1024397.12-NODE-12-length-41132-cov-14.007547_pt1 | contig 41132 bp, 74 predicted proteins | sample MGYA00520786_ERZ1024397 | MGnify/ENA primary metagenome ERZ1024397 (study PRJEB33242, sample SAMEA3444275) | Homo sapiens | biome: Host associated; feature: Gastrointestinal tract; material: Stool | place: Uganda | collected 2011-01-01 ... | reverse complement strand
TTTCTCCGAACCGCTGATGGCGAAAACCACCGCTTGGCTGAAGTACAAGTCCGAACGGCGGGAGAGCTACAAGGAGCAGGGCTTGAAATCGCTGCTGACCCAAATCCAAAAAAACGCTGCAAAGTACGGAGAACAAGCAGTCATTGACCTGATGGAGCAGTGTATGGCAGCAAACTGGGCAGGGATTATCTGGGACAGACTGATGAAAGGAGGAACCGCCAATGGAAAGCCTGATGGAAATGCTCAAAGCGAAAGGGTTGGTCACTACCTGTGACCTTGACCCCCGGCAGTATGCCCAACTCCGGGTGGATGCCCTGAACGACGCTATTGGCGACCGGGACAAAGAGGACGGCTACAACTGCCCTATTTGCAAAAACAAAGGCTATGTTGCCCGGTTGGTGGAGAACCCGGACGGCACTTTTTCCCATTCCGTGGCAGATTGCAAGTGTGCAGATACCCGGCGCTCCATCCTACGGATGCAGCGGAGCGGCCTGAAAAACATCATCCGGGATTACACCTTCGACAAGTTCCAGACCCCGGAGCCGTGGCAAGAAACCCTCAAAGCCGCCGCCATGGACTACGCCAAGAATCCTTCCGGGTGGTTCGCCCTGTGCGGTCAATCCGGCTGCGGAAAGACCCACTTATGCACTGCCATTTGCCGTGAGCTGCTGCTGGAAGGCCGGGAAGTGGTGTATATGCTCTGGCGGGATGAAATCGGAAAGATCAAACAGGCTGCCAGAATGTCCGAATTTGACGGCGAAACGGTTGAGATGCGGAGGATTCTGGACAAGTACAAGACCGCAAAGGTGCTGTACATAGATGACCTTTTCAAGACCGGGAAAACGGCAGAGAACGCCACCCAGCGCCCCACAGCGGCAGATATCAACTATGCGTTTGAAATCTTGAACTACCGATACAACAACCCGGAACTGCTGACCATTCTGTCCACGGAGTTGACGGAGGATGAACTGCTGGATATTGACGAAGCGATCGGAGGCAGGATTTACGAGCGGGCAAAAGCCTACTCCATCGGCAAAGACCGGGGGAAGAATTACCGTGTGCGGAACACACGCAGACTGTGAGGGGTGGGTATGATGGACGAAAAACCCGGCCAGTACATCGATTCTGAAAGCCCCTTTTGCAGAAACTGTACGCGGGATGATTGCCCCACCAACGGTGACGGCTGCAAGGCATGGGAAACGTATTTCATCGATAACTGGAACAAAAACATCATGAAATCAATTGGAAACCACAAAAAACAACGCCAATTTTTCCGGTATGAACACCCGGATTTGGTGAGAGAGGGGATTGTTTTCAGGCATGAGTAAGGCGAAAATGTACGGCTGTTTCAAGCCGGGAAAGCGGAATTGCACCCCACCCAGGTGGGGGAAAGTCCCTCGGGGGGATAAAGGAAAACAGAAAGGAAATGGAAAATGAAAAATGAGCTATGTACCAGCTGCAAGTACCGAATTGCCCCGGATGGATGGGCGGCTTGTGACGGCTGCATTCACGATGAAGGCTTGAAAGATCGGTATGAGCCGATGACCAACGCCGACCGCATCCGGAACATGACGGATGAGGAGTTGGCAAAGTTACTCAGCACCGGAACGTTTATTTGCGAGGGGCGTAAAGATATCTGCGAGGGAGGCATCTGCAAGTATACGCCGAAATGCGAGATATGCAGGCGGGAATGGCTCAAAGCCCCGGCAGAAAGCGAGGGGGAGAAATGAAAGTTCTGATAGCCTGCGAGGAATCGCAAACCGTTAGGAGAGACCAATGACAAGAAAACGTTTTGTAAAACTGCTGATGGCCGAAGGATTCAGCCGGAATTATGCGAATTTTACCGCTGAAATTTGGGCAAGCAAGGATTTTTCGTATGAAGAAATTGCGGCCAGAATATGGGGATAAGCCCGGGGCAACCCGGGCGGGAAGGAGATAACGATGGAATGCAGAAATTGTGATTACTATAAAGCCAAAAACTGCAAACACCAGTGTATGTTTTTACCGGATGGAATGACTTGCGGGGACTGTATCAACTTTGATTGGTGCAGTATGGCGTATTCGGTTAAGCCGGAATACACGTCTTGCGACTTTGAGCCAATCAGATTCCGAGCTAAAGGAAAGGGAGGTAATGGAAATGGCTAACGCGGTACTTATCAGCATCCGCCCGGAGTGGGTGGAGAAGATTGCCAGAGGTGAAAAGACCGTTGAGGTGCGAAAGACCCGTCCGCGCCTAAAAGTCCCGTTCAAGTGTTACATATACTGCACGAAAGGAGACTACTACACCAAGGATTTTGCATTTTCCAATGTGCCGGAAGCGTTCACAACACAGGCGTTTGGAAATGTTGTTGCAGAATTTATCTGTGACAGTGTGAAGTGTATCATGGGGGAGCAGTTCGTCGTAAAAGAGGATGCAGAAAAGGCGCTCGAAGGCAGCCTCATGACCATCAACCAAGCAAAGAATTACGCAAAATGGAAGAATGGGACACCGCATTACGAATGCAAGGATTTGTACGGGTGGCACATTTCCAACCTCAAGATTTACGATACGCCGCGCGAACTGAGCAAATTTACCGGTTTGCGAACAGGACTGGGCAGTATTGAGTTGCGTGTACTCGAGCGCCCGCCTCAGAGTTGGTGCTATGTGGAGGAATTGAAATGAGTGATTACATAAGCCGGGAGGCGGCACTGACGGCATTGCAAAACCCTGAGCTGTTTAACGTCTCACCAAGATTTCTACAGATTCTCCGCGATCTTCCCGCCGCCGACGTGGAGCCGGTGCGGCATGGAGCATGGTACCAGTGCCTTGAGGACTGGCGACAGCAACAAGAGGGTAATAAGTGCTCTGTGTGTGGCTTTGAGTATTATGGGACGGGGATTCGTGCCTTTCATTACTGCCCCAACTGCGGCGCGAAAATGGATTTGATTTGAAGGGAGGACGAAACAAATGACGATTGACCGAGCAATTGAAATTCTGAACCCGGAACACCGGGAGCATTATGACGGCTTGGACGAGGTGAACGAAGCCTGCCGGATGGGCATGGAGGCGTTGGAGCGGATGAGATGGATTCCGTGCAGTGATAGGCCGCCGGAGGAACTTGAGCCTGTAAATGTGGTGTGGGTAAATCACAGCCCAGAGCAGTATCACCAGGAAATAAAGGATGTTCCGCAAAAAGCGACTGCTGTCTATTACAGGGAAAAGTGGTATTGGTGGTCGTGTGTTTGCGAAGATTTGCTTGCAGAGTACGGCGTGAACGAAACAGATCAGGTGGATGACGATGTTGAAATCACCCACTGGCAGCCGCTTCCAGAATTGCCGAAGGAGGAAAACGATGAAACGATTGACGGTTGAACACTGGCAAAATCTTGATCCGTGGGAATGCTGCGGGCAGGATAACTACTGCATGCGCCCCAGCAATAAGCCGGGTGGGTGTCGAAATGGCTGCATAGTGCCAAAACTCTATACTCGCCTTGCACAGTATGAGGATACAGGGCTTTCACCGATGGAAATGCACCTACTCCCATCGGCGCCGAAGGAAGGAGGCACAGAGAAATGAGCTATGATCTGAGAATCGCCGTTAAGGTGGATGGATGCGATAAGTTCGCACAAATCGCCGAGCCGGAATACAGCAGCCCCACGTATAATCTTGGCAAGATGTTCCGGGCTTGTACCGGGTGGGATTACAAGCAGGGAGAATATTACAAGTGTTCCGACGTGATCGGGAATATCGAGAAAGGCGTTAAAGAGCTGCGGGCAAACAAGGCGCAATACAAGCAGTACGAGCCAGAAAATGGCTGGGGAACGGTTGCCAGCGCAGTGGTTGCACTCGAAAATCTGCGGGATTGCATCTATGAGCAGGCAGAGGAAATCCCGCTGGAATGCCTGTATGTGGCATGGTAGGAGGTGTGGGGAATGAGTGAAAGACAAGAACACCGTCAGCGCCTTAACGCTAGGATTGCATACGCCGCCGCTATTGAGCGGTGGGCGAAGAATCAACCGTCACGCATTCGGTTCTTTGCCGTCAGACGGTGGCTGAAAGAGATACCGAGAAAGGAGGATTTTTATGAGGCTGATTGATGCAAACAACGCACTGGAATTGTTCCGGGCAGAGTACCAGAATACGGAAAATCTGATAAAGCAAGGCGAAAAGCAGCTTGATAGCCTTGCAGAGGGGTACACGGAAGCGGCGCACATAATCAAGCACATTTCGCCAACCGTGGATGCCGTGCCGGTAGTCCGGTGCAAAGATTGCAAGTATTACAAACCGGATGAATACGAATGTGGATGTGATTTTGCCGGGGGGCTACCGTATGTAAAAGCTGGCGATTTTTGCAGCTATGGGGAGAGAAATGAGGATGAAAATGGAAGAACTTAACGGCTACAACCCACCTGCCAGCTTGAATTTAAGCGACTTCCAGGATGCTATCGGAGATGCCGTAGTACAGGCTATTATAAAAATTGGTATCCGGGTGAATCGGGAAGAACTTCTGAAAGCTCTGAAATATGATAGGGGGCAGTACAAGGCGGGGTATGATGCAGGCTTCGCAGACGGGTTAATTGAAACGCTCCATGTCGTCCGCTGTCGGGACTGCATCCACCGGCAGGGAGACGAAAACCCTATGTGTATGCTGCATACCGAGCCTTACCCAAATGTCAGAGGATACAAGGGCGAGGCTGTTTGCGTGGAAATGAACGGCTTTTGCAGCTACGGAGAAAGGAGAAAATCGAATGAAAATCACGCTTGATATTCCCGATGGTATGGTCTGCGGTTTCCTGAACGGCGTAGTTGAAATACGCGGAAGGCTGACGATGGTGACCTATGCACTGAATACCCACGATCTGCACGATGGGGCAGAAATCAAACTGCCCCGGGAGGAACAGAAGCAATGAGTGATAAACCCACCTACATTGACTGCTGGTACTTTGTTGCACCGTTGATTCCGGTGAACACTGACTACACCAAGAGCATCTATTGCATGGTGCTCCACGCCCTGAAAGAAGCGGAGAAAAAACGGATTGCAGAAAAGAAAAAGGAGAAACATAAATGATTGACATAATCGGCGCTGTTCTTTTGCTTATTGTACTTTCGCTCATCTGCGTTTTGTTTGCTGCACTTCTGGTGAGCGGTATTCTTGCGATCGCCAAGGATATCATCGATACGTATCGGGAGATTAGAGATGAATAACATAAGCAAGAAACCGGACTATCTCACCCTGTGCTCCATAGCCGCCCAGAAGGCCGGGACGAGCTACGGGAAGTACATGGCAATGCACGGATACCACCCGCCAATTCAGACTGATGTGGAGGACGTGGAAGCCCCGCAGGGCATTTCTAAAATCTGCCCACAGTGCGGGAAGGAGTTCACGCAGGGCAAGATCAAGCAGAAAATCTATTGCGGATTGGAGTGCCAGAAAGCCCACGCCCAGAGAGCCGCTAAAAGGAGATACCGTGACAGGAAAAATAAGGAATTGGAGGTACATGAATAATGGCAGAACAGGATTTCAAATTTGATGATGCGTTGCTCATGAAGACTGCGCGCGAGATGCTTGCAAAAAAATTGACCGAAACAGTGAAAGAGGTCGCCGAGTCCGGGGAATGGGAGATCCCCACCGTCGAGCAGGAGGAAACTGAACCGGAAAAGATTATCCGGAGGATGTTTGCAAAATACGCCTACGGCAACGTTCCGGAGTGGTTCGCTTCTGCGGTATCTGCGACGTCCTATGTGCTGTCTGTGGACAAAGGAAAGGGGATTGAGTGTATTTCCGTCTTGCACACGGCAGCAGAACGGGCACCGGCTGAAATGCGGATGACGGCGCAGACAAAACTGCTTATGGTATGCCAAGAAACCGGGATGATTGGCAGTATCGGCGGCCTGCCTGTTCTCTAGGGGGCAACATGGAATACAAGGACGGCAGGAAGTACTGCGCCGGGTGCCGGTATTTCTTCGGATATTACGAAGGGAGCCGGTGCTGCAATTACATATTCGTCTGCGAGAAAAAGCGGCCTTGCCCGCCTGGGAAGGATTGCACCGAAAGGAGGGCGAAAACGAAAAACAGGAGACGGAATTTAATATTATAGCATTATCCCTGCATAGTATATATAATATAATTCTATATCTTGTATGTATGTTGTTATAGTTCTATACAGGGATTTAATAAGATATGCAAGGAGGAACGGAATGAACTGGAAGTATGAGGCCATTGAAAAGCTAAAGGAGTACAGCGCAAAGAAACAGTCCCTGAAAAGCATCCCCGAAGAAATGGCGCGGCTGGAATCCGCTATGCAGAGTATCCGAAGCGCCACGGCTGACGGTACGCCGGTAAGCGGCGGTGGCTCCGGCCGGGAAGATATGATGCTATCGAATATCGTTCACCGTGAGGAACTGGCGCGTTCGCTGGAACAGGCGAGAAAATGGGTGGCGCTTGTGGATTCCGGGCTTGAATCGCTTAGCGCCGATGAAAAGAAGATACTGAGCAGATTCTACATAAGCCCGGCTAGAGGCAACGTCGATGCCCTGTGTGAAGAGCTTGGAGTGGAAAAAGCCCAGGTTTACCGCCGCCGGGATTCAGCACTACGACATTTCACGCTATGCCTGTATGGGCAGACTGAAAGCTGAAAAATGAGAAAAAAATGAGACGATTTTTCGGTTTGAATGTGCTATACTGGTAAAAAAGAAAAAGCGCAAGAGGCTTGGGGTTGCCCCTGAGCCTCTTTTTGCATGGCGCGGTAGATAACGAGTTGGGCGCTCTCCCCCCAACAGAAGGCCGTTTGAATCGGCCTCGCGCCAATTACTTTGTATGAGCGGTGGTGCTATGGCTGCAAGGATTACAGATCGGAAGAAAAAAAGAATAATTGCCGACTGGATAGAAATGCAGTCGTACAGCGCCGTTGCAAAGAAGCACGGCGTAACTCACCAGACTGTGAAAAGAATTGTTAGCGCTTCACCGGATATCGCCCAAAAAGTGCAACAAAAAAAAGAAGAGAATACCGCTGATATGATGGCGTACATGGAATCACAAAAAGCGGCGATGCAAGAAGCAATCACTTTGCATCTGAAAGCGCTCACCGACCCCGAAAAGATTTCAGCCGCAACATTAAGCCAGATCGCAACATCTTTCGGGATTATCGTTGATAAGGCCACAAGAAACACGGCAAGCGGCAATGATAGTCTCAACAAACTGGATGGGCTAATTAAGGAGTTTAGAGATGCTATTAAGCCCGAAACAGATTGAATTTGCAAGGTATGGGAATCGCCGATGGAATTTCAAGGGCGGCGCGACCCGAAGCGGGAAAACATATCTTGATTTCAAGTGGATTATTCCAATGCGGATTCGAGAACGAGCTGGGAAAGATGGGCTTCCCGTGATTTTGGGTGTTACAAAATCCACAATAGAGCGAAATGTGCTAGAACCTATGCGGAATCTGTACGGTGATAAACTTGTTGGGGCGATTTCCAGCGATAATACAGCATGGATTTTTGGCGAGAAGTGTTATTGCCTTGGCGCGGAAAAAGTGTCTCAGGTATCGAAGATTCGCGGCGCGTCCATCAAGTATTGTTACGGCGACGAGGTCGCGGACTGGTCGGAGGAAGTTTTTGCCCTACTGAAAAGCCGACTTGATAAAGAGTATTCTTGTTTCGATGGCACGTACAATCCACAGTATCCCAACCACTGGCTAAAGAGATTCCTTGATAGTGATGCCGATATTTTTAGCCAAGAATACACCATAGATGATAATCCGTTTTTGCCCCCGGCATTTGTTGAAAATCTGAAAAAAGAATATGCCGGAACGGTGTTCTATGATAGGTACATTTTGGGGAAATGGACGCTGGCAGAGGGGCTTATATACGATTTTTCCGAAGCGAATATCACGGATGAAGTGCCGGAATTCGCGGATTATTACATAAGCATCGACTACGGCACCCTGAATCCGTTTTCGTGCGGATTGTGGGCTGTGAATGGTAATAAGGCGGTAAGAATCAAAGAGTATTACTACGATGGAAGAGCCAACTATAAGCAGCTCACAGACGAGGAATATTGCGACGCTGTGGAGCGCCTGACGGACGGCTACGACGTCAAGCGGGCGATCATTGATCCTTCGGCGGCTTCTTTCATTACCGCCCTGAAACGCCGTGGATTCCGCGTCCAGCAGGCAGACAACGCCGTTCTTGATGGTATTCGGCGCACGGCGGTATATCTCAAGAACGGGAATATAAAAATTCACCGTTGCTGCACGGACGCTATAAGAGAGTTCGAGCTTTACCGGTGGGACGATAAAAAAACGGAGGACGCAGTTGTGAAGGATAACGATCACGCTATGGATGATATCAGGTACTTTTGCAGCACCATCATGAAGTACAAGGTGGAAAAGAAAAACGAGATTTCTCCCGCTGCTGCGTTGCTGCTGTGATTCTGCGGGATTCCTTTATGGAGGAAATAAATGAAAATTTACCAAGATTTAGAAGGAGCCATTGCAAAGGGAACTACCGGGAAATTCATACGGGATGCAGTGCGGGAGCACCAGGACAGCAAGGCGTACAAAGATGCCGCTGACGGTATGGCGTACTACAATAAGCACAACATTACCATTGAGAAATTCCAGAAGTTCCTTTTTACATTATCCGGAAACAAGACGCCGGATATTTGGAGCAGTGACTACCGGCTTAAAACGCTCACGTTTCGGCGGCTGGTGACGCAGGAAGTGGGCTATATTTGCGCTAATGGCGTAAGCATGGACGAAAAGGAAAAACTGGGCGCGGACTTCGACAATAAACTGCAAACGGCGGCAAAATTGGCACTGGCGCAGGGCGTTTCCTACGGCTATTGGAATCTCGATCATCTGGAAGTGTTTTCATTCGCCGATACTCCCGGAAATCCGGGGTTTGTCCCACTGCTGGATGAAAAAACATCTGAGCTTATGGCCGGCATTCGGTACTGGTTCCGGGAGACTGGCCGAAAAACTGTTTTCCGGGCTACGCTTTATGAGCTGGACGGCGTGAGCGAATGGAGCGCAGAGGGAAGCGACGACGCGCAGCCTATGGCTGAGAAACGCGCATATATCCACAAGGAGCTGAGGAATGATCTGGGCGTTGTGGATGTGTGCGACGAGAACTATACCCGCCTGCCTATTGCGGTATTGTATGGCAACGATACCCACGAAAGCGAACTCGTTGGGTTGCGTGGCTCCATAGACTGCTATGATTTCATCAAATCCGGATTTGCCAACCAAATCGACGATACAAGCGGAATTTACTGGATTCTGCACAATACCGGCGCTATGGACGATAAAGATTTGGCACAGTTCATCCAGAGAATGAAGAGTGTAAAGGCGAATGTGGTAGATAGTTCCGATGGAACGGCGGCAGAAGCCCACACCCTTGACGTTCCCGTAGAAGCCAGAAAAACCATGCTGGATATCTTGCGGCGCGACCTGTACGAAGATGCCCAGATGCTTGATGTGACGGCTCTGGCGGGTGCTGAGAAAACGGCTACAGAGATTTCGGCGGCGTATCAGCCGCAGGACAACAAATGCGCAGATTTCGAATATTTCTTGATAGATTTCATTCGGCAGATTTGCGCGGTTGCTGGTATCAGCAATCCACAGCCGGAATTTACGTGGAACAAGGTGATAAACCGCACCGAGGAAACAAACATGGTGCTTTCGGCGGCTGCGTTCCTTGATGATGAAACGGTTCTGAAACACCTCCCGTTTCTTTTGCCGGAGGAAGTGCCGGAAATCCTGAAACGGAAAGCGGACGCTGACATAAATACGGTTTACGGCGGTGATGAGGATGGCCAGACCGAATGAAGCCGATAGAGGAACCGATAGGGCGCTTGCCGACTTGGAGCGCCGCATTAACTCCGTATATTCTCAGGCGGCTAAAGAGTTGCAAGAGGAAATAGATGCCTTTTTCAAGCACTTTGCCGATCAGGATAAGAAGATGCAGGACTTGATAGGCCAGAAGCGCAACGGCAAGGAGTGGACTGAAAAGGACTACCAACAATGGCGGCTGAACCAGATGGGGCGCGGGGCACGGTTGGAAGCGCTTCGGGACAAGCTGGCCGAACGTGCGACGGAAGCAAAAGAGGTGGCGCTTGCCTATGTGAACGACGCTACGCCTGGAATCTACTCCCTGAATCGGAATTACACCGCTTACACCATCGAGAGCGTTCACCCGAGTGCGGATTTTACGCTTTTTGACGAGCAGACTGTAAAGCGCTTAATTGTGGAGCAGCCGGACGTGATGCCATACTACCCCGAAAGGCTGGCGCTAAAGCGGGGCATTGATTTGGCTTTTGGCAAGCAGCAGATTACAGCAAGCGTTACAGGCTCCATTTTGCAAGGCAGAAGCATCAAGCAGATATCAGAAGATTTGCAGTCCAGAATCGTCACAATGAGCCGTGTAAGCGCCATTCGAGCGGCAAGAACGGCAGTTACCGCCGCACAGAATGCCGGTAGAATGGACAGCTACGCCGCCGCTGACGAGATGTGGGGAATCAAATCCAAGAAAAAGTGGGTGGCCACAAAGGATTTGCGTACTCGCCACGATCACGGCATGGCAGATAATCAGATTGTGGACTACGATCAGCCGTTTGATGTCGGCGGCTATAAGATGATGTTCCCCGGTGATGGCTCGTTGGGAGCGCCTGGGCATGAGCTGTATAATTGCCGCTGCACGGTGGTGAATGCCACGGACGATGATCTGGAAGCAGAACCCCACATGATGCGCGTGAAGAATCCCGAAACTGGGGAATATGAGCTTATCAAGAAAAAATCGTACAAAGAATGGTACGACGAGAAGAAAGCGCAGTATCCCCCAGAAAAATGGGCGGGCATGGTAAAAGCTGGCAAGAACTATCAGGCCGACCAACGGCAATATGCTGATTTTGTAAATGTTTTGGGAAATAAAGCCCCGAAAACGTTTGCAAAATTCCAAGATTTGAAGTATAATGATATTGATGGGTGGGAGACGCTCAAAACAACGAAACGGCAGACCGATGTTGTAAAGAATGCTGAGTGTATAACTACTCCGAAGAAATACACGGGATATTTCCTGAAAGATGGGGCAAAGCACGCCGACCAGTTCTTCGATGTTGGCTACACAGCAGATAATCCGCTTAAGCTGCGATACGATATGGCAAGGCAGTTTGATATGAGCAAAGCTGTGGAGTTCAAGGAATTGGGCGGCGGAGCAACTCAATTTAACATCTACATGGAGTTGGGAGTTACAAAGAAGCGGTCTTTTGTTACGGGGTGGATACAAGATACGCCGGATAGCAAACCGAGAATTGTAACCAGTTTTAGAAAGAATCGAGGTGGGGAAGCATGATTAAAGAATACGACCATGTAAAAGTCCTCAAGACAGGCGACACAGGAATTGTCGTCGATGTTCGTGATACTGGTGGCATTTTCTACCTTGTAGAACTGGACAAAAACAACGAACTATTGGACTGCAAGAGGGAAGATATAGAAAAGCTTGGCAATTAGAATATGGCAAGGACTGAAAGCACTGTGCAAAATGCATGGTGCTTTTTCTATGCCCAAATCTTCCAACCAGATAAAAAAGAAGCGAGTTGGAATCCCCGCTTGTGGCGGATTATGCGTATGCGCCGCCACGAACCGCACAAGCCTGGCTCTGGAAGAATCAGAAGCGGGAGGATAAATAATGAGCGTTACCTTTGTGGATAACTCTGACGAAATTCTCCGAGCATTGGGCGAAGCGTGTGAGCGCGGCTTATTTCGGTGTGGCGAAAAAGGCGTTGAATACGCAAAGGATTTATGCCCCGTTGACACTGGGAATTTGCGCAACAGCATTACACATACCGTGGAGGATGGAAAGAAAGCCATTGTTGGAACGCCGACCGAATACGCCATTTACCAGGAAATGGGAACGGGCAAATACGCCGAGGGAGGCGGAGGCCGTCCCACTCCGTGGAAATACCAGGACGCGCAGGGAATCTGGCATTGGACAGCTGGCAATCGGGCACACCCGTTTATTAAGCCGTCAATCGCCGATCATCAGGGAACGTACAAGAATATTCTGAAAGACGAACTCAGCAAAGGAGGTTGACGTGGCGTGGATACCAGAAAAATTAACATTCTTGGAGCTGAGTACACGCTTTCCGTTTGCGGCGAAGATGAAGATTCACGGCTGGCAGAATGTGATGGGTTTTGCGACGAAACCAGCAAAGAACTGGTTGTGGATAGCTATAGCAAGCACGTCGGCGACCAAACTTGTAAGAAAAACTTACAAGTTCAGATTAGAAAGAACAAGCGGCATGAGATCATTCACGCATTCCTATTTGAAAGCGGCCTTGCGGAAAACTCCGAATGGGCACAGAACGAGGAAATGGTAGATTTTTTTGCTATCCAGTTTCCCAAACTTATGGAAGTATTCAAAAACGCTGACGCGATTTGAGGGGCAATAAATGAATAATGACGAAATCATAAAGGCCATAGAGGCTATCATAAAGCGTGGGAACGATGTGGAGATACGGCGCAAGGGCGACGGCTACATAGTCCTCGAGGTAAAGAAAACAATCAAATATTCTTCTCCTGCGTAATTGGGCGCAGGAATGGGCAATCGGAGCCGAACAGCACGCAAAATCTACGTACTGTTCGGCTCCTTTTTTGTTTATTTCGGTAAAACCCGCGAAGTATAGCGGCTTTTATATCACAGTCGTCCCCGAAGAATAGGGGCGAAGAAAGGAAGACTGAAACAATGGCATTAACTCGCAAACTTTTGAAGGGGATGGGGCTTACCGACGAACAGGTGGACACCATCATTGAAGCACACACCGATACCGTGGACGGCCTGAAAGCCGATATCGGGAAGTACAAGGCCGACGCTGAGAAACTTCCTGACATTCAAAAGGAATTGGATGATCTGAAAAAGGAAGACGCTGACGGCGGCTACAAGGCCAAGTACGAGAAGGAAAAGAAAGACTTTCAGGATTTCAAAGACGGAGTTGCCGCTAAGGAGAGCGCCGCCGCAAAGGAAAAGGCTGCACGGGCGTACTTCCAGAGCAAGGGCATTCCCGCTGAGAGCATGGGGCTGGTTATCCGTGGAGCCAAAGCTGAAATTGATGGCCTGAAACTGGACGGCGAAAGTATCAAAGATACCGCCGCACTGGATGGGCTGCTTTCCGGCGATTACAAGGGCTTGATAGGTAAGACTACCACAACCGGCACCCAAACACAGACCCCGCCTGACACCTCTGGTGGCGCAAAGAGCCGCGCTGAAATCTACAAAAAGGACGATAAAGGCCGGTATATTTTGTCCACCGCTGAGAGACAGGCCGCGCTTGCTGAAAGCATGGCAAGCGAAAACAAATAACTTTTTTGAAAGGAGCTGTACAAATGGCAGCAAAAGAAAACGTAACGATTTCCACACAGTTCACCACGTCCGCGCGAGAGGTGGACTTTGTAACCCGGTTCAACGATAACTGGGACGCACTGCGCACCATTCTTGGCATTATGCGGCCTATCCGCAAGGCGCCCGGCACGAAACTGGTATCCTACAAGGCAGAGGTAGACGGCGATTTGCAGGGCGGCGCCACCGTAGCGGAAGGCGACGAGATCCCCTTCACCAAGATGAAGGTTTCTCCCGTCACCTATGGCGATATCGAGGTGGCCAAGTACGCAAAGAGCGTTACTATCGAGAGCGTGGCCAAATACGGCGCAGAGGTCGCCGTAGAGAAGACGGACGACGCTTTCCTGGTTGCCCTGCAGAACAAGGTTTTGGGTGACTTCTACACGTTCCTGGCTACCGGCTCTCTGGCGCTGACCCCCAAGACCTGGCAGCTGGCGCTCGCGCAGGCCAAGGGCAAGGTGCTTGCGAAGTTCATGGGCATGGACAAGGACGTGACCGAGGTCGTTGGTTTTGCCAACATCATGGATTTCTACGACTACCTGGGCGATAAGGAGATTACCACCCAGACCATGTTTGGCCTTACCTATGTCCAGAACTTCCTGGGCTACAACACCCTTTTCCTCCTGCCTGACAAGTACGTAGCCGCCGGTAAGGTGATTGCAACCCCCGTTGAGAACATCGATCTGTACTACGTTGACCCGAGCGACAGCGACTTTGCCAAGCTGGGGCTGAATTACACCGTGAAGGGCGAAACGAACCTGATCGGCGTACATGTCGAGGGCGACTACTCCCGGGCTACCGGCGATATGTACGCCATCATGGGCATGAAACTGTGGGCGGAGTACCTGGACGGCATCGCCGTTGCCACTGTTACCCCGGCGGGGGGTTAAGGGCGGCTCTGACAGCTGACAAAACCGCACCGGAGACCGTGGACTTTGACGGAATGACGAAAGCGCAGCTTTTGGAGTACGCCAAAGAAAACGGTATTTCCGGGGTCAGCGCCGCAATGAACAAAGCGGACATTCTGACAGTTGTAAAGAGCCGGTAAAGGAGGGAATCACATGGGACATGCGGTAAGCCTGTATGAGCTGCTTGTGTACCTGCGTAATTTCTTCCCCGGCTTGCACTGGCAGTTTACCGGGGAGGAAATCACCGGGAACCGGATCGTTATTCCCGGCCTTGAAACAGGCGATTACTACCTGATCGAAGGAAGCCGGAGGAATAACGGGATTCACGTGTACGGTGATGCTGATTTGCGGAACGAAACTTATACCGGAATCGTTACGGAAATCTGCGTACCGCCGGAGGTGCTGGCGATTCTGGAAGAAATCAACACATGGCAGGAGAAGAACGCTGAGGCCGTACAAAGCCCGTATCAAAGCGAATCTTTCGGGGGCTACTCGTACACAAAGGCAAGCGGTTCGTCCGGCTCCGGAGAAAGCACGAGCTGGAAAACGGTGTTTGCGCCGCGCTTGCGGATATGGAGGAAGATATGAGCTTGCTTGACTACTACCTGAATAACACGTGCGCACTGATGGAAAAGAAGCGCACCCCGGATGGGGAGGGCGGCTGGGCAACGGAATGGGCACAGGGCGCGGAGTTCGACGCGGCTATTATTCTGGATACCTCCATGCAATCCAGAATCGCGGAGAAGGAGGGCGTTACCAGCGTGTACACCATTACCACCCGCCGTGCGAACCCGCTTTCTTTCCATGATGTATTCAAGCGGCTTTCCGATGGCGCAATTTTCCGGGTGACGAGCAACGGGAGCGATAAGCAAGCGCCCACGGTCGGCACTTTGGATATGTGCCAGGTTACCGCCGAGAAATGGGAGCTGACAAAATGACGGCAACAGAAGCGCTCTACAAGTTTTTTTCCGGCTTTAATCTCCCCGCGTATCCGGATACAGCGGTACCGAGCGACACAGTAATGCCCTACCTAACCTATTCCGTCTCCGTCGGCGGGTGGGGCGATATGGCAAATTCTCTGACGGTAAAACTGTGGTATCACACGGAGAAGGAGGCAGAGCCGAACGCCAAGGCAGAGGAAATTTCCCGCACGATAGGACGTGGAGGAGTTCAGCTGCCTTGTGATACCGGCACAGTTTGGCTTATGCGCGGTGAGCCGTGGTGCATCAATTCTACATTTGAATCAGACCAATCCATCAAATTGCGGCAACTGAACGTTGCCGCAATTTTCAATACCATATAGGAGGAAATCAATGAAATTTACACAGATTCCGCAGGATACCTTTAAGGAGCTTGTGCTGAATGCCGGTGTTCTGCTTTCAGCCTTTTCGCCCGATACGGCGGAAGTCGCCGACGGCACTATTATTGGCGCTACCAGCGGCGGATTGACCTTCGCGGCAACGCCCAGCTTCTCCGACTTCGGCGAGGATATCGATAACTGCCCGAAGAACACAAAGGAGTTGAAACGGCTGGAAAGCTGGGAGGTGAAGCTTAGCGGCACTTTCGTGTCTGTGAACGCCACTAACGCAAAATCGATGGTGGCCGCCGCTGATGAAGCCGCCGGGAAAATCACGCCCAGAAACGATATTGCCACCGAGGATTTCAAGGACATCTGGCTTGTGGCCGACTACTCCGACAAAAACGGAGCGAAAAAGGGCGGCTATCTGGCCATCCATATGCTGAACGGCCTTTCTACTGGCGGTTTCCAGCTGAAAACCGGTGACAAGAGCAAAGGCCAGTTCGCGTTCGAGTTCACCGGCCATTATTCCATTACGGCGCAGGATACGCCGCCTTTTGAGATTTACGTGAAGGCCGGAGAGGCCGAATCCGCCACGAAGTAGGAGGCTAAGCATGAGAAAATTATCTCAACTTGGCACGGACGAGTGCCTGGATGTGCTGTGCGAGATCACCCCGCACATTGTGAATCTCGTTTCTGATGAGGAAATCATGAACGCCATTGGCAAGCCGGTGGACAAGAAAAACTCCACAAAAGTCGGCGTTATGCTGATTGGTGCGCAGAGGATTACCACCGTTGTTCCGTTGCTGCTGAAAACGCACCGCGCCGACATTTATGCTATTTTGTCCGTCATGGGCGAAAAGAGCGTTGAGGAAGTGGCCGCACAGAGTACCATGGCGACGCTTTGGCAGATTAAGGAGCTTTCCAACGATAAGGAACTGCTGAGTTTTTTCAAATCGTGGGGGCGTGGGGAGCAGAGCGAATAATCAGCGCACTGTGCGCCCTCCCCAGAGTACGGGCGAGGGCGTACCTCTCCATTCTTCCCATGGAGTTGAAAAAGCAATGCGAACGCGAAATTCTTCGGCGCTACATTACCGACGGTATCCAGATGATAACGCAAAACACGGCGGGGCGTGATGAGCGATTGTATCTATCTATTGGATACGAGGATATCATCAATCCAAAGCCGGAGGAAAGCCGGTCTGCGGAGGATATCGTGGCGGATGTGGTGAAAAATGCCGGGCTGAAACTGGTGACGAAAGGCGGTGGGCAGGATGGCGGCTAATGTATTCGAGCTGTTTGCGACGATCTCGCTGGATACAGATGAATATGAGCGTAAACTAAAGGATTCTGAAAACAAAACAAGCACATTCGCCGACGTTCTGAAAGCCAACCTTGCCAGCGGCGCGATTATCGCCGGAGTAAAGAAGCTTGCAGGGGTAGTTGCAGACGTTGGAAAAGCGGCTTACACCAGTTATGCGCGGTATGAGCAGTTAGCCGGTGGCGCACAGCTGATGTTCGGCGACGCTTACGATTTTGTGGCGGAGAAAGCGAGAAACGCCTACAAGACCGTGCAGATGAGTCAGAACGACTATTTGCAGCAGGTGAATGGATTTGCTACCGGCCTGAAAACCGCCCTCGGCGGCAATGTGCAGGCCGCCGCCGAACTTGCCGACAAAGTTATTACCGCCGAAGCTGACGTTGTGGCGGCGACCGGCAATTCTCAGGAAGCTGTACAAAATGCCTTTAACGGCATTATGAAATCCAACTACACGATGCTGGACAATTTGCAGCTGGGTATTGCCCCCACAAAGGAGGGGTTCCAGCAGCTGATTGACAAGGTAAACGAGTGGAACGCAGAGAACGGCGAGGCTACTTCCTACACCATTGACAATCTGGCTGACTGCCAAGCCGCCCTTGTGGACTATATCGAAATGCAGGGGCTTGCGGGGTATGCGGCAAATGAAGCGGCGGGCACCATCGAGGGTTCCACAGCGTCCATGAAAGCAGCATGGCAAAATCTGGCTACCGGCATGGCCGACAGCAACGCCGACATGGAAGGACTTACCAAGGACTTTGTAGACAGCGTATTTACAGCCGGAAGGAACATTATACCCCGTGTACAGCAAATCGTTACCGGTGTTGGAACGGCCACGGCAGAAGCTATTTCGTATCTCCGGGAAACGAATAGCGCTATTGATCTTCTCGTCACGGCGTTTGAGTTCGCGGCCACAGCGGCAACCGTTGCCGGTACTGCAATCGGGGTGAATATGGCCGGAAAAGCCATTGCAAATATCGCCACGATATTCACGGCAAATGCGTCGGCGCTTGCGTTCTTCACAGCGGAAAGCGGGAAAGCGGCGGTCGCGGAAGCCACGCTGAATGGTGTATTTTCCGTCAGTGAAATCGCCGTTGGCGTACTCACCGGCCAGATTTCCCTCGCAACTGCGGCGCAATATGCGTGGAATACGGCCATAAACGCAAATCCCATCGGTTTGCTTGCCGCTGCTGTTGCTGCGCTGGCGATTGGCATCGGCAAGGCAACCAAGGCACACAAGGCGTTCGTCAAAGAGTTAGCCGGAGAGCCGCAGACGGTAGAAGAAGCACGCGCTAAGGTGGAAGAGCTTGAGCAGCAGTACGAGGAAGCTTCAAAAGCCAGGTTGGAAATGTTCTCGTCGGATGCTGGTTTCAGCGGCGACACCGTCGAGATGGAGAGATTAGCCGAAGCCATAAAGCAGGCGAAGCAGAATCTTGCCGATCTGGAAGCGCAGGAACAGGCCGCAGCCGAGGAAGCGGCGAAGCCCGCAAATGTGATAAAGGCTGCTTCTGAGGAATACGCCGCCGCTGCACAATCCATTTTGGAGGATTACCAGAATACCTATACTACCATCTATAACGGCCTGCATGATGTTGGTTCTGCGTTTACTTCACAAATAGAAGTTGTGAAAATGTCGTGGGATGATCTCATGGGGAATCTGCACGGTAATACCGAAGTCCTTCAGCAGATTGACGAAGATTTTGCGTTCATTCGTGAAAAAGCAGACCTCGCAGGCGTTAGCATTGATGGGCTAGGCAAGTATCTTGCATCCATGAGTGATGGGGAAAAGGCCGGATTCCTTGCGGGAGCGCGTGAAGAACTGGAAGATATGTCCGGTGGTGTTGATGGCCTGAGCAGAAAATTTGCAACCCTTATGGATGGAGTTTCTGCATATGAGTCCGCAGGCACCGAAACTTCTGATGGTTTGGCGTTGGCCGTAGCAAATGTGGAAGCTCGTATGCAGGAGGCCGCAGACAGCTACGCGGAAAAGGTGGGCGACCTCGACATGGAGGCGGAAGCTACAGAGGCGGCAACCAATACCATGAGTGGTCTGGTTGCCGGTATCGACAGCAGCACGCCGGGAGTTTTGGATAAGCTGGATTCTCTCGCCTCCCAGATGAAATCACGGCTGACAAATAGCTTTGCCAACTACACGCTCACGATAAAGGCCAATATCAAAGGGAGCAACGTTCCCGGAGCAAAGAGCGGCCTTGATTATGTACCATACGACGATTATCTGGTACGCCTCCACAAGGGGGAAAAAGTTCTCACTGCCGAGGAAGCGCGAGCATATAGGGCTGGAAAATCGGCTGGTGCATCCGGCGGGGTGGACTACGACGGAGTGGGCTTTGCTGGTGGTGGACGTGGCGTGACAATTATCCAGAATATTAATTCTCCTGTGCAATCCGAAGTGGAGCTGGCAGCAGCCACAGAGGCTTATTTCACACAAGCGAGGTGGACAATTTGACGAACTTCAACAATTTAAGCAAATTGTTCCGCTACGTGAACGAAAACGGGGATAGCGTTACCTTTGATTATGCCGGAGGATATCTTATCAATAAGCCCACGGGCATTGATACGGTAACGGTAGCCCTGTCCCAGGCGAAGGGTATTAACCAGACGGGCGCGACAATTCAGAGCAAAAACGTTCAGCCCCGTCCTGTAAATGTCAACGGCTATCTGGTGGGAGACGGACAAGCAGCGAATAAAGAAAAGCTGCTTTCCGTCATCCGCCCCGATATTTCCGGAAAGCTATATGCGGATGATTACTATCTGAATGTTTGGCCTACGGCGACACCCAACATCGAGGCGAAACAATGGGGCGCACAGTTCCAGTTTTCTCTTTTGGCGGCGTATCCGTATTGGTGCAAGGACGATTCCGCAGCGGTAACGTTGTCCGGCATTCAAAAGCTATTCAAATTCCCGTGGAACATTTCAAGGCCGTATCGTTTCGGCCAGCTGTTTGAGGCGAAATTTATCAATGTGGAGAATCGCGGCCAGGTTCCCGTCCCGTTTAAGGCTACGCTCTCGGCGAGCGGTGACGTGGAAAATCCGAAAATCACCAACGCCGCGACGGGAAAATTCCTGCTGATAAATAAAACTATCGTCAGCGGGGAGCGGCTGGTTGTAGAGATCACGCACGATCGGACAACTGTAACGTCATCCGTCGACGGAGATTGCCGAGGCGCGTTGAGCCTGAAAAGCACTTTGTTTCAGCTGGAAGTTGGGGATAATGTGTTGAAGCCGGAAGCGACAAGCGGGCTTGCGAATTTGCAGGTGGATATTGATTTCGCAACGGAGATCGTGGGGATCGCGCTATGAGCTTTGAAATCTATAAAGAGGACTTTTCCACCCGGTACGAAATCCGGCACGCAATCAGTGTTATCATGAATATTTACTACAACGATATCGGAAAGCTGATACTGGTTGCGCCGGTAAGCGATTACAATATTAACGTGCTGAAAGTCGGCAATCTCCTGTATGATACGAGCAGAAACGTAACATTTGTGATAGAAAACACAAAGATTGACACGACCACGAACCGCATAACGGCGAATGGATACACCGCGAACTGGCTTTTGAATAAGCGCATCATTGCATCGGAATACCACATGACAACTATCGAGACGGGTGTGTACAAGCTGATAAGTGATAATATTCGAGGCATGACGAGAATCCAGGTTGCACAGGCAACCGGGATGACCGATAAAACGGACAATGTTTTCATGGGCGGGAATTTGCTGGATGAAATCATCCCGTTTCTTGAAGAAAAGGGCATAGGCCACACAATGGAGTGGAACCCCGACGATATGACACACACTTTCCGCCTCTACAAAGGGCGCGACCTGACGGCTGGCATTCACGCTATTGTCTTTTCGGAGGAACAGGGAAGCGCAAAAGACCTTGTGATCAACGACGACGATTCCACCCTCTGTAATGTGGCCTATGTGCAGGGAAGCCTTAGCGGAGAGGATAACACATTTGTTGAAATCGTTGGCGATGCAACCGGGGACAATCGTCGGGAAGTGTGGTTCAAAACTGCCGTTCGGCAGGAAAATGACGAATCTGCGGCTGATTGCAAAGCCCGTGCGCGTGCTTATGGACAGATGGAGCTGGGAAAGCGTATCCGGCGAAAGTCCTTTTCCGTATCCATCGACCCGGAAGACCTGGGCAAGTATTACGCTCTGGGGGACATTGTATCGTGCGTATCTGCCCGGTTCGGGGTATCGTTCAGTGCTCGAATTACGGGCATTAAGTACACCTTGGACAGCAACAAAGCCCGGACAGAAGTTATCCTGGGCGACCCTATTCTTACAGCATTGGGGGCAATGAAATTAAATGGCTAATATCAAAAGTTTCCCGAATAACCAAGATACATACATAGGCGCAGAAGACGTTATGCGCTGGCATCATGGCCGCACATCCGGCGTTTTTGCCGCTGGTAGCAATGCATCCGTTCAGGCGCTTTCCACGCCGGGAATGACGGTGAAAGTTTCAGACGGCACCGGCTGGATGGCAAATTCCGGCAGGAACGGCATTGTGTGGTGGATTGATAATGAATCCGTTGACGGTGCCAAATTGCAACTTGCCGTTGACGCGGCAGATGGCGTTCTGAATCGTATCGACCGCGTAATTGTGGAGTGGAAAACAACAAACTACGTGGACTATCCAGAAGTGAAAATCCTGAAAGGCACAAAGGCCAGTACGCCGTCCGCCCCGGTGTTGACAAACAACAGCACAATCCGGCAAATCAGCCTTGCACGCATTTCCGTTGCGGCCGGTACAACCGCTATCACCGCTTCCATGATTACGGATGAGCGGCTTGACGCTTCGGTGTGCGGGCTGGTGACGGAAAAGGTGGGCATTGATACCAGCACAATGCAAAGTCAGTTTTCCACACTTTTGCAGGAAACGCAGGCACAAGTAAAAGATGTGCTTGATGATACCACGGCACAAGCCACATCGGTTCTGGATTCCATCAACCGGGAGCTGGCAGACCTGGAAGCCGGTACGGCGGTGGAGCTGAAAAAGCTCCTGTTCGCGAACACCAGTGTACCGGTATCTGCGTTTGTGGCTGATTCTACATATCAGGATTATCCATTCCGTGCGGCTATCGCGCTGACGGGGGTGCTGGATACCATGATTCCGGAGGTGGTTCTCGGCGTTGCAGACGCAATTGACGGCAATTTTGCCCCTGTTGCGGCTACCTATAACGGCGGCGTGTATCTGTATGCTGCAAGCGCCCCGGAATCGGTAATTACAATTCCCACCATTATTTGCTGGAAAGGCGGTGTAAGCGCATGATTGGTAGGGTTAACACTGGTGGCGGCGGTTCCGGCGGCACTCTTACCGTCACAGCCCCGGCGAACGTCACTGTGACTGTTTCCAAGGACGGCAAGAGTAAGATCAAGAACTCCGGCACCAGCGGCGTGGTTGTCTTCAAGGGGCTTGCAAGCGGGACGTGGAAGGTTACCATCACCGGGGACGGCAAGACCGCCCAAAAGAATGTTGTGGTCACAACCGATTATTCCACCGTGATTGCATTTTTTGCAGCCACCATCAACATCACCTATCCCGCCGGTTCGACCTGCACTTGCTCTGACGGTACAACGACTATATCCGCCCCAGACACTAGCGGCACATGGACTTGCATTGTGCCGAACGCCGGGACTTGGACTGTGGCCGCTACAGATGGGGTAGAAAACACCAGTGAATCTGTATCTATAACTACAGATGGTCAAATCGTGGCTATTGAACTTAGCTATTTGCTCTGGTTGTATAAAAGCGGAAATACCTATAATGCAGTAACCGGAGGCTGGTCAGTATCCGAGCATCCCTCGACCGGTGGAAGTTTTGACGGCGTACTTACTTTAAATGATAATAGCATGCTATTATCCACAGAAGCATGGGGTGGTAGCGTAGGATATGCAAATGCATTCACGAATAACTCGATCGATCTGACAGGAGTAAATACTCTGAAATTCAAAATAACGGGTATTGGTAATACTGCATACTCGGACAGAGATGGCAATACACATCATTTTCGATTTAGTCTTGCGGTGGCGAATGAACGGCCTACCAAGCAAAGCCCAACATTTGCTGCAGATATGAAGATCCTTGCAACCGGCGAGTATTCTGTCGACGTTTCAGCTTTAACCGCGGGATATGTTGGTATATGGATAACCACTGGAGGATACATCAAGACGACGCTGACAATATCTGAGATATGGGGTGAAGAATGATGATTTACATTGATTCCGATTTCAAATGTCACGTCTCCGATGATGGTACGATGACAGCGATTGAAACGGATGCCTTCGATGGTAAGTGTAATGCTTACATTGAGGGCTATCGCTTCATCCCAGCTGGTCAGACGTGGACGCGTGCTGATGGTATGGTGTTCACTGGTGAGATGATCGCTCCGTGGAAGCCGTGGACAGAGTTGGACGCCGCTCAGCGAGAGTATGAGAGGGAACAGTATCAGACGGTTGTTGCTCAGAATGTCGAATATGAATCTGCGTTGACCGAAATTGAAACCGCTCTGGGGGTGAATAACCAGTGACCATAGAAGAACGCAAAAACGCTATCCTTGCGAAAATCATGGAAATAAAATCCAGCGGCGGTGAGAAACAGCTGAAAGAGCTGGATGAAGCCTACAAGAAAGGAGTCGACAGCGTGTGACACAAGAGGAAAGAAAAAGCATTATGTATGCCCAGGGGCGTGCGAATGCGCTTGTTTTGCAGGAGAAGGCCCCGGACATGACAGGCACCGAACTGAACGCGACGGATAGCGACATCCCCAGTTTCAAGGCTGCTGTCGCAAACAAAAACATGCTGGAGCGCAAGGCCGGGTTTGTGTGCCGGTCATCTGCTGGCCGTGTGGTGCGGCTGGTGCAGCCCTATGACAGCACTATCTACACCCAGGAGCCGGAGGAACTTCCAGCACAGTGGGGGTTCGCTTGGAGCACCGACCCAGCGAAAGCGTTGCCGTTCGTCGCCATGGCTACCAGCCCCTACAATAAGGGCGACTGCTGCACGGAGGGCAGTAAGGTGTACCGCTCCACGTTGGACAATAATGTATGGTCTCCGTCCGCATACCCTCAGGGCTGGGAAGAGGTGAACGTATGACGGTAAAGCAAATCCAATGCTTGTTGACCTATCTGGGCTATTCTACAGGCACAATTGACGGCATCGAGGGCATGAACACCCAAGGAGCTATCCGGGCGTTTCAGGCCGACTACGGGCTTACCGTGGATGGGATACCGGGAGCCGCTACCCAGAAAATGCTCATCGGTGCTATCGCCGGGACGGCGGTAAAGGTAGAGAAGCCGGAGCGCAGCGACGCACCGAAAACGGGGACTTTTTGGGACGACATCAAGTACTTCACCCGGGAGGAGTTCCGGTGCCAGTGCGGCGGGAAATACTGCAACGGTTTTCCTGCCGAACCGGTGGAAGAAACCGTCCGCATGGCGGATGAGATACGCCGCAGGGCGGGGGTTCCCCTGAATGTAAATTCAGGTGTGCGGTGCAAGCGGCACAACGCTGAACCTGACGTCGGCGGCGTGTGGAATTCCCTCCACCTTACTGGACAGGCTGTAGATCTCTCAGGGGCTATCTCCCCGGAGAAGCTGTATGCCATAGCGCAGGAGGTGCAGGCCGAGAAAATCCCCGGGCGGGGCGGTCTGGGGCTGTACGGATGGGGTATCCACGAGGACAACGGGAAGTACAGCCGTTGGAGCGGCTGAGAAGGGAGTATGCCAATGGAAGAAACGGAAATCGCCGGGCGGCTTTCTGCGGTAGAACAGCGGAGCAAATCCAACTCCCACCGTCTGGACGCGCTGGAACGGCACACGGAAGCGGTGAACACGCTGGCAACATCCGTCGCCGTCATGGCGGAGAAGGTGGAAGTTACCGGGGAGAAGGTTGACGGCCTCTGCACGGACGTGCAGGAGCTGAAATCCGAACCCGGCAAGCGGTGGAAGTCGGTTGTGGAAAGGGTCATATACATCGTCGTAGCCGCTGTTGTAGGGTTTATTCTTGCCCGGCTTGGGCTGGGCTGATTTTTAAGGAGGAAAACAAAATGTACGAACTGAAAGACACCATCGAGGGCATGACAAGCGCTGACTATAAGGAGCGCTTTAAGGCCGAGTACCAGCAGGTAAAAATCCGGTACGACAAGCTGGACGCAATGACCGTGAAGTACGAGGCTGGAACATTGCCGTTCACACCCAACTGCTCGCTCGATCTTCTGAAGGAGCAAAAGAGGCACATGGGGAATTACATCCGTTGCCTGAAAATCCGCGCTGAGATCGAGGGCATTACGCTTTAAGGAGGAAAACAAAATGATTAACTGGATTGTACGAATCAAAAACAAAAGCTTCTGGCTGGCCATCATCCCAGCCGTTCTGCTCCTGGTGCAGACCGTAGCGGCGGTGTTTGGCTACTCCCTGGACTTCGGCGAGCTGGGCAACCGCCTCATTGCTGTGGTCAACGCCGTGTTCGGTGTGCTGGTGATTCTGGGCGTGGTCAATGATCCTACCACCGCCGGTATCGCTGACAGCAAACTGGCAAGAACCTACAGTTCCCCCAAGGAGGACTGATGTGGTAAGTGGATAAAGTCCCGTGGAATCGGGTGATTCTGGATGAGTTCTGTTCTCTGGCGATTCTCACGCCGTTGGAGGAAAAGATTATCCGCACCCGAGCCGCCGGATGGAGCCGTGTACAGCAGTGCCACGCTTACGGCATGTCCCTTGCCACATTAGATAGGTACATTAGGAAGTTGAAAAACTCCTATAGCAGTGTGCAGGAGTATAGCTACATACTCCCCAAAAACATAGACTTCTGATAGCTTTTTGAAGGATATGTGATTGTAAGTCGGTAGGGAAACGAGAGTTTCCCTACCGATTTTTTTGTTATTCTATAGGCATGAAGGGGGCGTTGCCTATGGCTGAATTTCAAAGCTTTAATCCAAATCCCCGCGCCACGAAAGTCGGCGATTGCGCAGTTAGAGCTGTGGCAAAGGCTCTGGGAATTGACTGGTATCAATCATACGTTGAGCTGGCCAGCGAGGGGCTGACTCAATGCGATATGCCTAGCGCGAATAACGTATGGGGCGCGGTGTTACGGCGGCACGGATTCAGGCGGGCGGCAATCCCGGCGGAATGCCCGGATTGCTACACCGTAGGCGATTTTATCCGGGAATACCCTGACGGGATTTACGTTGTCGCGCTGAAAAACCACGTTGTTGCCGTGGTAAACGGCGTTTTGTACGATACTTGGAACTCAATGGACGAAAATCCTATCTATTTTTGGAGGCGTGAATGATGGCAAATCCTTATATGCAGCCCAACTACCAACCCGGCTATTTTCAGCCCAACTATTTCCAGCCGCAAATGCCCATCGGGCAACCGCAGATGCCCGCACAACCCCAACAGCCGCCCCTTGATGACCGAATTTGGGTAGCTTCGGAATCTGCGGCGGAGGCGTTTATCGTCACGGCAAACGGATTTGTGCGGCTCTGGGACAGCAATAAGCCTGTATTCTACGAAAAGCGGACGGACGCGCAAGGGCGACCAATGCCGATTGTAGCGTATGAATACAAAATCCGGGACGCAGGAGCTACCCCGGAGGCAGTCAGCGCAGGATTTGAGCAGCGGCTTTCCGCTGTAGAGGAACGGCTGAACCAGCTGACGGAGGGAAAACGCGATGCCAAGAAAGCGGAGGTAAAACGCAATGATGCCTAATCCTATGCAGATGATTTCCCATTTTCCCCAATTTATGCAGCAGATGAGGGGGCAAGACCCCCAGCAACTGCTTAATCAGCTTGTACAGAGCGGGCGCGTAAACCAGCAGCAGCTTAACCAAGCCCAGCAAATGGCACAGCAGATGCAGGGGCAGTTTGAGCAATTCCGGGGCATGTTCGGCTTCGGAGCGCCTAGAAGGTAAACAATAATCTGGCCAGATTTTGTTATATTTTTCATCTTTTGAAAGGAGAACAAAATGAGTATTACAGCAAGTGAAATGACCCCCGCTGATATCAGAGCTGTCACCGATGGCAACAACGGCGGCTATGGCGGAGGCTGGGGCGGTGATTGGTCTGCATGGATCATCATTTTCCTGATCTTCGGCTTCTTCGGCTGGGGCGGCAACGGCTGGGGCGGAGGCTTTGGCGGCCGTGGCTCCGGCGCTGGCGTGGTGGACGGGTATGTTCTCGCGTCCGATTTTTCCAACATCGAGCGGAAAATTGACGGCGTGAACAACGGTGTCTGCGACGGCTTCTACGCCATGAATACCGGTATGCTGAATGGGTTTGCAGGCGTGAACCAGAATATCAGCAACGGTTTCCAGGCGGCGGAGCTTTCCCGGTGCAATCAGCAGGCTGCCTTGATGCAGCAGCTTTTCCAGATGCAGATGGCAAATCAGGAGTGCTGCTGCGAAAACCGCGCCGCTATCCAGGGCGTAAATTACAACATGGCTACCCAGAGCTGCGACACCCGGAACACCATCCAGAACACCACCCGTGATATCATCGACGCTATGAACTGCGGTTTCCGCTCCATTGACCAGCGCTTGACTGCCCAGGAGCTGGCGGCGAAAGATCAGAAAATCGCCGATCAGAATCAGCAGCTCTTTATGGCGCAGCTGGCCGCTTCCCAGAATGCCCAGAATCTCACGATCAAGGGCTATGTGGAGAACCAATTCGCGTACTACAATCCCCGCCCGGTTCCCGCTTATCAGGTGCAGAATCCCAACTGCTGCTACGGTAACGGCTACGGCTGCGGGAGTGTAGCGTAAGGAGGGACTAGCATGGCGGTTGAACTTACTGCGAACGCTGTCCAGGCGGTGCCCGCCGGACAAAACGTGCTATTTACCGATACGCCGGTGAAATGCGGGCGGGGGTATGTTGTTCACCGTGAAGGCGCTGGGCTGGTGACACTTCGGGGCATTTGCAATGGATGTTCCCCAATCGCGCGGTATCGCGTGCTTTTCGTGGGAAACATCTCCGTGCCTACCGGCGGAACCGCTGGGGCTATCAGCGTAGCGCTGGCGCTGGGCGGTGAAGCGCTTCCCACCACTACGGCGACGGCAACACCCGCCGCCGTGGGAGACGCATTCAACGTGGCAACCTCCGCGTTTGTGGATGTTCCCCGTGGGTGCTGCGTAGCGTTATCCGTGCGCAATGTCTCCGCGCAGGCAATCGATGTTGCCAACGCCAATCTGATGATTGAACGCGTGGCCTAGGAGGTGAAATTATGAAGCACTGGGAACAGTTGAGAGATACACTTTGCCGGGAACTGGACGAAATCGCCGAAAAAGGCGAACTGTCCGCCGGTGATCTGGAAACCGTGGACAAGCTGACGCACACCATGAAGAATCTGGATAAGATTATGATGGGTGAAGGATACAGCAGTGCCGGGGACTGGTACGCTATGGGCAACTATGGACGGGATGGCTATAGAGCCGATTACCGGGACGGCGTGAGCTATCGAGGCCGTAAACGCGATAGCATGGGGCGCTACAGCCGCGCAGACGCCAAGGAAGATATGGTGGATAAGCTGCGGCGCATGATTGATGAAGCGCCGGACAGCCGGACGCGAGAGGCTCTGGAAAAGGCCGTCCGTTGTATGGAGGATTAAAAAATGTTGGCAGAGCGGGATTTGCTGGAAACAATCGAAGAATGCAAAGCAGTGAAGCGCCCGACGGCGGCGACATGCCAGTTAATGGCCTCGTGCTATACCATTCTAGATCACCTGTTCCCGGAATATTCCCGCTCTGCTGATGTTTCTCCCGCAAGCTTGTATTCCTCCGCTCCTGCGCCACAAAATGACGAAATATCCGGGAGCGAGTTTGCAATTGCCGCAAATTCAGCGGGAATGAAACGGCTATTAGAAGTGATGGACGAACACATGGAGTGCATTCGGCTGATATACCCCAAAGAATACGCGGCGATTATGCGGCGGCTCAGAGAATGAGCGGCAAAATTCCGTTGCCAATCCGTTGCCAATTTGCACCATAAAAAACGTACCGCACGCGGAAAAATATTAAAATCTGTGGTAATATTTTCTCGTAGAATAGTTCGGAGAACGTGGTAATATAGCTGATAAAGCAATAAAAAAGCCCTAGAATTGATTTCTAGGGCTTTTTCTGTTTGGTGGAGCCGAGGGGAATCGAACCCCATAAATAAATTTCAAAAACAGTTGCGGCACTAGCAACTTTTATTTTTCGTTTCCAATTCCGTTGCCAATTTGCGCTTTTTCATCGCTTCGGTGGTGAAGTAGTCGCAGAAGTCGCGGGAGCGTTTGGCAATATCTTTCTGGGCGAGGTGCGTGTAGATATTGTGCATGGTAGACAAGTCGCTCCACCCGCCGATTTCGGCGGCGATCATTTCCGGAATTTGCAAGTGGTAGGCCAGAGATGCGAAGCTGTGGCGCAGCCCATGCAGATCAACCACGGTGATTCCAGCGGCGGCACAGACTTTGCCTAAATTATTGTAGATGGTTTCTGCGCTTGCATTTACCACGTTTCCGGTCTTCTGCTCCTGTGCTTTCAGCGCTTCCAGAAGCGGCGGAATGATAGGCACAGAGCGGCGGGACTTCGCCGTTTTGTTTTGTGGCTTCTGCACAAGTCCAGCCGCCCCCATGACGATTGCGCCGCGAACGTGCATCACTTTGTTTTCCAGATCTATGTTTGCCCAGTCCATGGCGATCATTTCCGAACGGCGCAGGGAGGAAAGACACATCAGATACGGGATTTCAAATCGGTGGCCTTTTATAGCTTCCACAAACTTGTCTATCTCGTCCGGCGTGAGGTATGCCCGTTCGTTGTGTTCCGGGGGATACAGCATCACCTCCGGGCGTGGAGCACCGGCGGCGACGATGCAGGCGGAAAAGAACATCCACCCATTTTTGATATACTTCGGGGATTTCCCGGCCTTGTGTTCCTGCCTGATAGCGGCCTGCCATTGGTCATTGGAGACTGTGAAAATGTTCCGCTTCATCATGCCTGGCAGCATATTCCGCTTGAACTTCTCGTACCCGGCAATGGTGGATGGGGAGAGAAAGCCCTCTTTTGATGCAATGTAGCTTTTGACGGCTTCTTCCAGCGTGATGTCTTTCCCGTCTTTCTTCTCGCGGACTTCCACAAGGCCGTTTTTTAAGGCGAGATATTCGGCCACGCATTCATCATATGTATCTTTCGTAACGGATACGCGGCGATCATCTATCAATACACGTGTGTGCCACGCCCCCGATGGGAGCTGCTTAATTTTTGGGAGCCTGATTTCCGGCTCCTTCTTTCTTTTTGCCATTTCGTTCGCCTCCACTTAAAAGCCTGTGGAAAATCAAAAATGCCGTGAGCATAAAAACAGCGGCGATTCCTGCCGCACCGAATAAAATTACCGCAGAAATCTTTTCGGAGCGAATCAGCCCCATTTTCGTGTTCCTGGCATCCAGCACCATATAGATTATGAGTACCGCCGCCAGCAGAATGTTTAACGCGCACTGCCCGTAAATCAAGGGCTTATCTTCCCTTTGCGCGGATGCAAGCGCACTGTCTTTTTCTGAAAGGGCGTCGCTTTGCTTGCGGATTCTGGTATCCCGTGCAGATATTCCCGCCTCCTGAATCCGGCTCCGATCAAGGAGGCGGGATATGGCGTTATCCTTTTCTTGCAGCATTTCATCCTTGTGTTCGATTTCCAGCTGTAAGAGGTCAATCGCTGCCGCATTGTCGCTGGGCGGTGCGGTAATGCCCATAAGCTCGTCCACCGACATGTCAAGGGCAACGCACAATGCGCACACATCCATAAATCCGGGGTGCATCAGCGTACCGGCAAAAAATCTGCTTAATGTGGCTTTTGGTATCCCTGTTTCATCGGCAAGCTGCTGGATAGTCTTGCACTGCTGGTGCTTCGCGGCCTTGATTCGCGCGACAAGCTTCTCGCATTCCGGCTCTAGCTGTTGCAACGTCGAAATTTGTTCCTCCACATACAAAATTAACGATCTCCCTTCAATTTGATTCGCAAATCTACGGTACGCAACTCGTTTCTACGATTTGTGTATTTACTTTTGCGATAGAAAAAACTATTGTGAAGGTGCAACCGGCAAGGGACACACGGCGTTACCGGCGGCAAGCCCCGCCACCTTGTGGCACGGGTGGCGGGGCATATCAGAAATTAGTGAATTTTCTTATAGGTAACTTCCAGCCCTGTATTTGGATGATATTTCCACGTTACGGTCACATTTTTACTATTGTATGTTTCGGTTTGCCTTCCATCGGATGCGGATGTTTCGTTCATCTGATTGAAAAGGGAATCTGGAAGCCCCAACATTCCGTTGATGGTAGGTATTGTAACGTAAGCGTCACGGCAATAAAGGCCGGAATCATCATAGTCATACGGATTTGTATCAATGCTCAAATAACTACCGTCCGAGCCGGCTTGCGCCCACGTGGGATCACAGAGCATATCGTATAACTGCTTAAAATTGGGCTTAGTAGCTCGCTGAATGAATATGAACGCTACGACAAAAATTGCGACCATTGCAATAATTGCCGGAACAAAATAGCTTTTCTTCTTGGGTTCGGCCTTTTGCTTGGGGGGAGCATTTAGATCAGCGCCGCAGTTATCACAAAATTTTTGATTTTCTCTTATGGCAGCGCCGCAGGACGGGCATACCATTTGGGGGGTATTTTGTTCGCCTGATGTTTCGAGTTCATTTGTTAAATCTTCCATAGTGATACCTCTTTCCTTTTTATTCAGGTATACGAGATAGATTTCTATGCCCGTGACCCTACATAAAAATAATACCATGCTCAGAAAATAATTTCAACGAAAAGAAAAATTTTTGTGCAAATTTCTAATTAGTCCGGTTTATTGGACATTTAGTGTGCTACTGTATGTTATGCAAACAATTGTTCTAAATATAAAAGGAGGAACGGCCAGTGACGAAAAATGCATTGCGAAACAGAGTAAACCGTGATATAATGGAAGAAAGGAGAACATTGCCGAACATTCGTGAACAGTTGGCGGAGAATATTCTTTCCCTAACTGATGAACAGGCTGCATATGTGCTAAGGAGGGTAAAATGTTTGTTACAAAGCGAGCGCTCAGAAAAGAGAATCGAAAACTAAAAGAACTGCTCCAAAAATGCCAGAATCTGCAAAGCGAAGTCAAAGACTCCTGCCTTAATGCCAACTGCATTCTGTGCGAACACTGTGTAATGCCGCAAAGCGACTTGCCATTTGTTTTGGTTGGATGCAGGTTGGAGCGTGCCTGTGCCCACTTTTCACCAAATCAAATCTGTAAGGAACTTCACAAGCAATGCGGAACAGACGCCGAGGAAAAAACCGATTGCCTCGTGGAAAATGGCTGACCGCCATTCCTTGTGCCGAAGTTCCTTATAATTTCGCCCCTTCTCCGTCAAGCGGAAATCGCTGTGGGCGTCGTTCACCCATTCGATACATTTACATTCGGCAAGGTATGCCAGAATGCCGGTATAATCTGAATAGCTGTGAATTTTCTTTTCATCAATAACGCCCATCCAAGCTATTACGTTGTATGTGTTGGAGTTCCCGAGCGGGGGATTGGCAATCAGGATATCCAGCACATATTTGGAATCTTTCGTTAATCTCACAATAAATTTATAGCCTCCTTGATAATGTTGGAAAGCTTACCGCACTGATCGTCGGACAGGCTATCAATTAAATCCAGAAGTTCCCGTTTTTCGGGGCTGACCTCGCCATTCGTGGCGGGGTCTTTTTTTGTTTCCTCCCCCTTTTGGCCGTATAGCAAATACTCAACAGAAACGTGGAAATAGTCTGCAACTTTCTTTACTTTATCCGGGCTTGGGGCGTGTTTGTCCCACTTTGCCATCGACCCGCGAGTGAGGCCGCACTCCTTCTCCAACCTGTTGATGGAAATGTTTCCGCTCTGCTTACGCAAATCATCAATCCTGGCGAGTAATGACACAAAAACTCCTCCTGAAAAATATTCGAAAAAATTCGTAATTACTACTTGACAATTACGAAAATATTCGTATAATAGGAAGCATACAGGGCGCATAAAAGCAACCGCAAGGGCAGCGCCCCTGTAGTGAAAATGTTGACTTTTGCTTGCACCAATAGTTTAGAACATTTTCGCAATTTTGTCAATAAGGAAGGAGAAAAATGATTTTAGAAAATATCAAAAAACTTTGCGCATCACGCGGCATTTCACTTTCTGCGCTCGAAAAAACGCTTGGCCTAGGGAATAGCACGATTGCGAAATGGGGCGATTGTAGCCCTACGGTCGAAAAACTCTTGATTGTTGCAGATTATTTTGGCGTCTCGATTGATTCATTGCTGAAAACGCCAGACAAAAGGGGGCTGCATTGATGGGATGGGCGGTAAAAAATCCCAGTGTGATTTACGCCATTCGATGCAAGGAAAACGGGCGGCTCTACATTGGGCGAACGTACCGATTGAAAAACCGTATTCGAGAGCATTTTACGGAACTCCGAAAGGGCTACAAGGGAAGCGGCTCAAAGCGATACGGGGAGAGCCAAGCAAACTTTCAAAGCGATTTTGACAAATACGGTGAATGTGCGTTTGAAGTATTTATTCTTCAGGAAAACGTTCATCCAAGTCTTTGCCAAAGCGCAGAAGCAAAATGGATTCGCGAGTACAACACAACCGACCCGAAATACGGTTACAACATCAGAGACGAGCATATCAGAGAAGCGCTATTTAGTCCGACAGTCGGCTTTCCACCTAAGCCGTTGGACATATAAGCCGGATGGCGGAAATGACTGCGGCGGGAAAGAAAAAACGCCTGCGGACAATCGCAGACGCTTTCCCTCCAGATTTTTTACCGAAACACGGCGGCAACCCGGCACGCGCCGAAATTACTTTATCGGCGGCTCCCGGGCAGTTGCATTAGGCCGGGAGAAATGCCGAATCCGTAAATTGTCTTACGGTTCTTAGCCGTGCCAATCACTTACAGCATATCTGGTTGCTGTGCTCCATGCGCATCATGCAGTTGCCTTAGTTCGGAACGCCAGAGCAAAAAGATTGCTTCGCCAATGGCTCCGCATCAAATCACCCCTTTCTGTTGTTACACAGGGAACGCATGAAATTGTAGCACGGTTTCCCGCCGCAGTCAACATTTTTAACTAAAAGGAGGAATACAATGCCCGAAAAATGGACGGGGCGGCTCATCGGGCGGATGCACAACGAGCGGATCACCTATGAGCAGCTGGCAAACGAAATGGGCGTGAACAAAGCGTACATTTCCATGATTCTGAATGGGAAGCGGAAGCCACCCAATATCCAGAAGCGGATGGAGACCGCTTTGGAAGCAATCATCAAGCGGGAGCGAGAGAAGCAATCTCAGAAGAAGGGAGAAATAACATGAGTACCTCCACGATTCTTTCAATAATCGGAATGGCGTTCGCCTGCTATTCGTTGGGGTACAGCGTTCGGGGGCTAGTAGATTGCATTGCCCCCAAGGTAAAGCCCGCAGATAAAGAGAGCGAGGGGAAAGACAATGCCTAGAATCCGGCAGTATGCCGAGCGCTACGCAGTGGAGGATTTCTGGAAGGAAATCGACCGCTGCTGTCCCCTTGCGGGGATTCAGAGCGATAATGCGTCGGCGCTTGGGAAAAGAATCGGCGAGGGGTACCAAAATCTGCTGAACTATCAAAAAGGAAAAACCGAAATGCGGGTAAGCGTCCTTCGGAAGCTGGTGACCACCCTCCACCCCAACCCGGCGGTGATCCTGAAAACCCTGGGGTACTCTGAGAAGGAGATACGGGCGTTTGCGAGGGAATGGAAGTGATTTGAAATCTACGGCAGAATGCCGAAATTGAAAGGAGTTATTTATGGCGAAATACAAAGTTGGGGATAAGGTGCGGATCGTGAGCAAGAGGCCGCAGAGGAGATGGAACCCTGATATGGACAAGTATCTGGGAAAGACCATGACGGTCATAGCCTCCGGCCGCAACAGCAGGGGGGATACTTACTATCGCGCGGTTGAAGATAGAACCTCCAAGGGTATTTGGTGGTATTGGTACGAAGACATGATCGCTGGCCTTGCAGAGCCTGCGCGGGAACCCTGCACCGTGGAGCTCCGCTTTGACGGGATGATTACCACGGCCACGCTGAAACGGGGCGGGCGGGACGTGAAGACCGCAGAAGCCCGGTGCAATCCGAAGGATACCTACAGCAGGGCGGAGGGCGCGAGGGCCGCCGTTGAGCGGCTTTTTGAGAAGAAGCGCAAGGAGGACAAGCCCAAAGAGAGCAAGCCGAAGATGGGGGACAAGTTCGTTGTCACGGTAAAGGGCGGTAAGTTTGGCCACGGTTTTGACATCGGTGACATTGTTGTTCTGATAAATATCCAGCAGGACGGGTGTTTCCGCTTGGTTGACAAGAGCGGCTTCATACAAATACTTCATCCGAGTGAGGTTCGCCCCTACAAGGAGAAATCCAAATGATGCCGAACGAGGTTGCCCAGCTTCGCACCATGGCGGAGATGAACCGCCGGTTGCGCCGGGAAAATGAGCATTTGCGGGAATTCCTTTTGCTGGAATCGAAGGAACGCACGGCGTTTGATGATGAGAACGTGGAGCTTTTCGCCGTAGTCCACCGAAATCATGAGGTCAGGGGGTGAGGATATGGCAAGCAGAAATAAGCCCGTGGATGCCCGGTGGGAGCCGGTGCCGGAGAACCGGAAGCCGTTCAATATCAAGGAATGCGTTTTCCGCGTTCTCCCCTATGCGGGGCTGAATCTGGTGCTTTTCTGGTGGCAACAGGCTGATTTGCTGGCAGACAAGGCGGCAGTTCCCGCAATGTGGGTGTGCGCTATCCTGATGGGTGCCGGTATCGGACGGTGCATCAGAGGACGATAAAGGATACACATCTTAAAACAGGAGGATTTCTAATGTACGATCCAAAATCAATTTTGCAGATGGCAAGGGGCGCGTTTCAGGAGCGCGTGGATTTGGAGATGGCGAAAGTCATTGATAATATCCTTGACCCCAACACCAAACCGACGCAGAAACGAAAGCTGACGCTCACAATCGAGTTTACACCGGACGATGATCGGCAGAACATCGGTGTCAGCGTTGCGGTAAAATCAGCACTTGCGCCTACTACGCCCGCGAGAACAACCCTTTGGGTTACTGGGGATGACAGCACTGGAGAGTGCCAGGTTGTCGAAATGGTGCCCCAGGTTCCGGGGCAGATGTCCATGGACGGAGAAGAGCAGGAAGCCCCCGCGTCTCTGAAAATAATCAAAATGGCCTGATAGGAGGAAAAACAATGTTGAAAGAAGCAATCGAAAAAATTCAGGAACTATGTGCGCCGCACCTGTTCACGTCCGGAAACCATGATTTCATTGCGGACGCAGAAGGTAGCTATACCGAGGTGAAGCCTGATCTGGAAATTGTAGATAATATCCAGCTTTCCAGCCTCGACGCCATGGTAGCGTTTGTAAAAACGGAGGCGGTACAGAGGTACAGCACCGTTTATATCACGATTCCCGATCACAAAACGGTAAAGTGCTTCACCCACCCATCCGCGGAGCTGCGTAACAACCGCGAGTACCCGTATACTGCCAATGCGACCGACGTTCCCGGCTGGAATGAGAAGGTATCCTTGCCGTTTGAAGAAGCATTGATCGCTCTGCGCACAAGATTCCAGCCCACGGCGGATACGGAGTATGCCTTGAAACTGCTATCCGATATCACCACTGGGAGCAAAGTCACGTACAACGACAATGGCATTGCTACCAGTGTTGTCACCAAGAAAGGCATCGACCTTCAATCCAATGCGTCCATCCGACCCATTATCAAGCTACGGCCTTACCGCACGTTTCAGGAGGTTGAGCAGCCGGAATCTCAATTTCTCATTCGTATCAACGAAAGAAACATTTCTTTCATTGAAGCCGACGGTGGCATGTGGAAGCTTTCCGCCCGGAATACGGTAAAGAAATACTTGGAAAAGGCGCTGGAATCTGAAATTCAGAGCGGGCACGTCGTGGTTGTTCTTTAACAAAAAGCCGCCCCCGATGTTACAGCACCGGGGACGGCAAGCGATATAAAAATCTATACTATTTACACAGTATATCAAATAAAGGAAGGGAAGTCAATGGACGTTTTTGATAGCATGGAGCTGTGGCGACAGGCTGAACAGTTGGCGGCGGATGCCGACTTTTGGGAATCGGCACTCCCGAAGTGCGCCAGGTGCGGATGCCCCATCACAGACAGCAAACTGGTATATATCCCGGCGCATGATGAGTTCTACTGTCTGGGTTGCATCGATTCCATGACGGAGTTCAACGAGGAAGCGGAGGTGGAGGAATAATGGAGGACGGAATCATCATCAGCGAATCAGAAAGATTCGAGGATATCTACATTAGGCCGTACAATCGAGTCAATGTCCCGGCTGTCATTTTCCCGAATGGTAAGAGGTGCGTTGCTTACATTAACGCTCTTGCTTCAAAGTTTTGGAACGGCGAAAACACTGTTGGGATAAAAGTAAGCGAGAACTACGTCGTTTTTGTTCCGCAAAAAATTGGTAGAACATTAAAAATCAACAAAGTTGGTGGGGGCTTTTATATCAACATAGGTAGCTTAGGCGGAATTGTTCCCCCCGGGACAAGATACCGGGCATATCCGTACAAAGGTGGTATCGCTATAAAGCGGTTTGAGCCGTTGCAGGAGGATGAAGAATGATACGGAAAATTCCAACCGCGGCCATGAGCAAGGAGGAATGGACAGCGCTGCGCTCTACCACCATTGGTGGTTCGGATGCCGCCGCCATTCTGGGGTTGAACCCCTACAAGTCGCCGTATGCCTTGTGGGCGGAGAAAACTGGGAAGGTCATCCCGGAGGATATTTCCCAGAAAGAGGCGGTACGCCTTGGCACGGACTTGGAGGAATACGTAGCAAAGCGGTTCACAGAAGCTACCGGGAAAAAGGTACGCCGGGAGAACTACACCGTATTCCGGGACGATATGCCCTACGCCCACGCCAACTACGACCGGCTGGTCATCGGTGAACGGGCAGGGTTAGAGATCAAGACCACGAACGCGCTCCACTTGAGCAAATTCAAGAACGGCAAGTTCCCGGCTACTTACTACGCGCAGTGCTGCCATTACCTTCTTGTGTCCGGCCTTGATCGCTGGTATCTGGCGGTTCTGGTTCTGGGCATTGACTTCAAGGTGTTCGTCATCGAGCGGGACGAGGCAGAGCTGGAAGCCCTGAAAGAGGCGGAGGAAAGCTTCTGGGAGAACGTTCAGAGCGAAACACCCCCGGCCATTGACGGCATGGATTCCACCATTGACGCCCTGAACGCAGAGTTTCCGGTCAGCGATCCGGACACCGAAATGGATTTGACCGGCTGCGCCGTTGATTTGGCGATCATGGACGAATGCAGCCAGCAGATCAAGGCGCTGGAAGAAAAGAAAGCAACCGCTCAGGCGCGTATCATGGAGGCCATGGGAACCGCCGAGCGTGGCGGATACGGGAGTTACAGCGTAATATGGAAGACGCAGAAGCGCTCCACATTCGATAGAAGGAAGTGGGAGAAAGACCATGGAGAAATCCCACAGAACTATTTCAAATCTTCGGAAAGCAGAACTTTCCGGTTCAAAAAGGAGAATATTTAATGGCAAACGTGATTCAGAATGCCACCGCTTCTACTCAGGCGGTAGCGAAAAAGAAAAACCCCAGCAGCATCCAGGACTACATTGAGGTGATGAAGCCCGCCATTCAGGCGGCACTGCCCAGCGTGATGACCCCGGAGCGGTTCAGCCGCATTACCCTGTCGGCACTGAGCGCCAACCCGAAGCTCAAGGAATGCACCCCTCAGTCTTTCCTTGGCGCTATGATGACCGCCGCACAGTTGGGCTTGGAGCCGAATACCCCTCTTGGGCAGGCTTACCTGATTCCCTTCCGCAATCACGGCCAGATGGAGTGCCAATTCCAGCTTGGCTATAAGGGGCTTATTGATCTGGCCTACCGTTCCGGTGAGGTTTCCATCATTCAGGCGCACACCGTATACGAAAACGACGAGTTTGAGTATGCCCTTGGCCTTGACCCGAAGCTGCGGCACGTCCCCGCCAAGAGCAACCGTGGCAAGCCAATTGCCTACTACGCCATGTTCAAAACCAAGGACGTAGGCTACGGATTTCAGGTTATGAGCATCGAGGAAGTTACCGAGCACGCGAGAAAGTTTTCTAAGAGCTTCGGGGATGGTCCGTGGCAGACCAATTTTGACGAGATGGCAAAGAAAACCGTTCTGAAAAAGGTGCTGAAATACGCCCCGCTGAAATCCGACTTTGTGCGCGGGATGGCTCAGGACGGCACCACAAAGACGGATATTTCCTCCGACATGACAGATATCCCGGACATGACTGAGTACATCGACGTTGACCAGGACACCGGCGAGGTGATTTCTCAGGAGGCAGACAATGCTTAATCAGGTTGCAATCCAAGGCCGCCTCGTCCGTGACCCGGAGTTGCGGAGAACCAATTCCGGGAAGGCTGTGGCCAGTTTCACGCTGGCCTGTGACCGGGATTTCAAGAACCAGCAGACCGGTGAGAAGGAAGTTGACTTTATTGAATGTGTCGCATGGGGCGGCACCGCCGAAATGGTGGAGAAGTACTTCCATAAAGGCCAGATGGCCGTAGCGACCGGCAGATTACAGTTGCGGGACTGGACGGACAAGAACGGCCAGAAGCGCCGCACGGCGGAGATTTTGGTAAACAGTATCTATTTCTGCGGCAGCAAGGAAAGCGGCACTCAGGCCAGCTCTGGGGCTGACAACGGATACAGCGCACCGGCGTATCAGGCTCCCGCCCCTGCGGCGAACTTCGCGGAGCTGGATGGAGAGGACGAACAATTGCCGTTCTAGGCCGGAAAAAGCAATCTTTTCCGGAAAACATTGACAGTACAGTACCAATTATCCGTGGGGATTAACACCCCCACGGAGTATTACAAGAGGTGTTAAAAATGGTTCGGCGTAAATACGGCAACAAAAAAACCAGTGTAGGCGGCAAGGAATTTGACAGCAAGAAAGAGGCCCGGAGGTATCAGGAATTGCAGCTTCTTCAATGGAGCGGCCAGATTCAGAACCTCCAAACACAGGTGAAATATGTGCTGATTCCCACCCAGAGGGAAGCCAGTTTTGAGGTTTATAAAAGCGGCCCAAACAAAGGGCGTAGGAAGCCCGGGAAGGTGCTGGAATGCGAGTGCAGCTACATAGCGGACTTTGTATACAACCAAGACGGCGAGATCGTTGTGGAGGACGTGAAAGGATACAGAGACCCGGCAAGTGCCGGATATGCCAAGTTCGTGATCAAGCGGAAGCTGATGTTGGAGCGGTACGGAATTCAGATAAAGGAAGTGTGACCGTGAGGGCCCAATTTACATTTTACGAAAGCTTTTATAAGGCTATCAGCCGTATCAAGAAAAAGGCTGATCGTGCCGACGCTTACGACGCTATTTGCAAATACGCCCTTACTGGCATTGAGCCGGATGCCGAAACAACAGTAAGTGCCGCAATGTGCGCATTCCAAAGCGTAAAGCCACTACTTGACACGGAACGAAGACAATCGGCAGAAGGACGCAGATGTGTGGAGTACAAAATGTGGCGAAGAAACGTCTTTGAACGAGACGATTACACTTGCCAGCATTGTGGGGCGAGAGGCGTTAAATTAAATGCCCACCACATCAAGCCGTATTCAATTTATTTTGATCTTCGGTATTCTGTGCCGAACGGAATAACTCTTTGCGTTCCATGCCACAAGATAGAACATGGGAGGCGAGGAAATGGCGATTGAATATTTCTGCGCTTATCACAGTTATCTGGACAGTATGGAGGAACTGAATGACACGGAGAGGGGGAGGCTTTTCACGGCTTGCCTAATCTACAGCAAGACGGGCGAAGCACCGCAACTCCGTGGTAATGAAAGATTCGTATTTCCAACTTTGAAAGCGCAGATAGACCGAGATAAGGCAACATACGACAGCCGGTGTAAGAAAAACTCCGATAACATCCGTAAACGATGGAATACGGACGTATACGATGGCGAACAACCGTGTACGAATGATACCAAGACAATGGAAAAGGAAAAGGAAAAGGAAAAGACAAAGGAAAATAATAATATCCCCCCTACCCCCTTTTCGAAAATCATCGCAAGCTATTCTTTCTCCGAACCGCTGATGGCGAAAACCACCGCTTGGCTGAAGTACAAGTCCGAA
>ERZ1024397.11-NODE-11-length-41918-cov-66.951604_pt1 | contig 41918 bp, 48 predicted proteins | sample MGYA00520786_ERZ1024397 | MGnify/ENA primary metagenome ERZ1024397 (study PRJEB33242, sample SAMEA3444275) | Homo sapiens | biome: Host associated; feature: Gastrointestinal tract; material: Stool | place: Uganda | collected 2011-01-01 ... | reverse complement strand
CGTAAATATTGACTCAATTTTTATGAATACAATAAAATTGAAAAAATGCAATTTTATTGCATCGTAAATATTGACTCAATTTTTATGAATACAATAAAATTGAAAAAATGCAATTTTATTGCATCGTAAATATTGACTCAATTTTTATGAATACAATAAAATTGAAAAAATGCAATTTTATTGCATCGTAAATATTGACAAATTAAGAACACAATATGAATAAATGAATATAAAAATGAATATAAAAATGAATATAAAATGAATTATATGAAATAAAAAGAAATAAAAACTTAACAAAAACTCAATCGTTAAATTTTGTGAAGGTATTTAAATTTCAGATCTGGTTGATATCTTTTCAAAAAAAAATAAAGAAAATTTAAAAAAGGGGTTGACTTTTTGATATAGAGGGCTTATAATAACATTGTACTCAAAATTAAAGAATTTTTGAAGTTCATAAACAGCGGGTGAGGGCGTTGATTTTGAACTATCAGATGATCATAATCTCCTCACAGATTATGATCATACGGTCTCAGATTAAAGCTAATCAACTACTTGTATTAGTGAAACTAACGACGAGGGCCTTTTCATTTACATCAAATGTATTTGAAGTAAATGGTGAATCGTATCAGTAAGATTTCACTCAGAATCAATGTTGAGAAGACTATTGTATTTAAATAGTGCTTCAGCTGCTCAATAATGAAGTAGTTACATATATTGATTTAGTTGATGTTAAAATGCTTGCCGGAGGAGATGATAGTTCAAAATCAACGCTCTCATTCGCTGTTTTGTTGTTTAAAGGTAAGGAATTATGAACATTTACACAACTGAAAAATACATAAAATCTATACTAGAGTATATTAAAACATTATCTAATGAGGATAAGACATTTTATACTAAATCTAAATCTAGATTATCTGATATATCTAACAAATGTTTACAAATAACTGAACTTATTGAAGGTATACTCAATACTTCTCCATCAATTGAAAATGCTGAAAGTGAGTCTAATTTATCAACTAATCAAGTTTCAGATAATTTAATTTCTAAATCAGATAATCACCGTATATCTAGTACAATTAGACATAATATATTGATATGTTATAGAGATAGTATTCAATGTGCTATACAAAATTCTCTCTATCCTGCAGTTGAGGTGTGTGCTCAACTACTTTATGAATGGTTCAATTCAAGATTCATAGATAATAAAGATACTAAATTTAAATACAATATCCGAAGATTACCTAATTGGATTGAAGATATTGTAATAGTATATGCTAAGCATCTGTACAATGGTGATTGTAGTGTATTCATAAGCGAATTTAAAAATTGGGTGAAAGATTCATCAAATACTTCATATGCTGTGCCTTATGAAGTATTTGCAGTGGATAAGACTTTAACATGTGAATATGTTACATTAACAGCTTTAGTACTTTGGGATATCTTAATAGATGCAGGATTAAGTCAATTATGCAAAGATCTAGATGTATGTATAGATGTTAATAATATGTATAATCGATGTTATGATGTATGTCCAGATATGCTTGATAATTATACGAATTATCGCTTATCCTCAAACATACTATTGAATACTAAAATAATCAATGAACATTGAATCGTTATACATAGTAAGATACTAAAATTTATAGGTGGTAATCAAAATGATTAAATTTACACAGATACCCAGTAAGCTGAAGTATCCACCATTTTGTAAGGCAAAACTAAGTACTTTACATTCTGGCATAATTACATATGTTATGTCTAACTTTGAACGAACTGCAAAGTATAGAAATCAAGTTTTAAAAGTGATGAATACTTTATCTTACATAATGCTTTCGGGTGATTCTATGCCTATTGGCTGGACATCTGAAGACCCTTTCACTAATATAGAATATGTTGATGATATCAAATGCAGAACATTGCTACAAGATTTATATCTAATAGATCGTAACATTGAGTGGGATGTACCTGATAATCTTAATCTACATTCTTCTGAAAATGTAAATCATAGTGTGACCTCTAAACCTATATTTAATACAATTTCGCATGTCGATAATCTAAGTGTATCAATAGATACAGGTGTAACCTCTAAAACAGATCTATATATAAAACCTCCTATTGTACCAAGATTTGATACTAATAAGCCTTGGTTGAGCTATAAGGTAGGATTAAACAAATGCACAATATATTCAACTTTGCCAGAAATACCTACACGACAGAATGAAATATCTGTTACTACAGATGTAAATAAATTTGCTAAACAGGATCTATTGAATTTATTCCCTAATTGTTTCATACCTACTAGAGCCAGTGTGATGTATACTGAAGTATCAAATTTATCATATGATTCTGATGTAGGCATAATAATACCTATATCTGGTTATACAGATCAGCAAATAAAGGATAATATTATAAAGTATCCACACATATTCAGATTATTGCGATATGTAGATGATAAATTTGTTAGTTTTTATCAAAATATTGAAATTGATGGTAAATTATATGATATATCTGATACATGGTCTAAATTACCAGATACATCTGATATACCAAAAACTCCAGAATTTATTAAAGAATATGTAGTTAGACGATATCTTTTAGAAAGGGACATAGATAAGCTGGAGCATAAATATCCATTATTTGGTAGTTTAGACCCATTTTTAACTTTATTTACTACAGCAGATGATTATGTTCGTCTAGGATATTCTGATATAGAAGATATTGCTCGACAGTGTGTTAAAGCTCGAGTGAGCTATAAACAGAGTAGAAATCCTATATTACGGAGGTTGAAAAATGAATAATTGTATATTTTCTGCCCATTGTACAGAATCTTTCTGCGATGAGTCGTGCCCAGCATTTGTAGAGACTTCTTATCTTTTAGAGCGTAATGATCTGAATTTACATAATGCTGCATTTCATCAATCAGATAGTTGCATTCAATCAATATTAGATATGCTATCTAAATTCTCAGGTAAGTTGCATGTAATTCAAAGTGAAAATACAGTCACAACAGCTGATAATATTACATATTGTGCAATTTGCAAAAATTGGCAAGGAAGTCGATTACATTGTAATGTATACAATTTAAAATATTCTAATTATATAGATTGGATAAAGAAAAGTTGGTCAACTAAGCAGGAATCTACAGAGTTAGAATACATAAAAATTTGGGCTGCTTCAGCTAAGATATTAATAGTATCTAATTTAGATTATGTATCATTTAATGATTTTGAATCACAAACTTTGTTAAATCTGATTCAGTGTAGATCAAATTCTAATCAAACTACTATAATCGTTACTCCTAAAATATCTATGCTTGTAGGAAAAGGGCTGTTTTTTGTAAGATTGCAGAAAATCCTTGCAGAGGCGGTGAATGGGTGATGATTGCATCTATTGAATTACAAGTTATCTCAAAGTTACTTACAACTGAAGAGCCTTCTGAGATAGAAATACTTACAAGTCTAGATGAAAGTTATTATTCTATATTCAGACCGCATATTCATTTTATCCTTACACATTATCAAAAATATAATAGCATACCAGATGTATTTACATTTCAAGCAGAATATCCTGATGTGGTGCTAGTTACTGTAAAAGAGTCTATAAATTATCTCATAGATGAGATGAAGAAGAATAAACAACATATAATGTTACTAGATATGTTTAATAAATTAAAAGATTTAGGTTCAGGCGATGTTAAAGAAGCATGGCAGTACATTGCTAATCAATGTGACAAGGTTGCTAATTTAGATTCTATACAGCCTATGGATATTATCAAAGATGCTAAATCACGTAGTGAGCAAGTCATAGCCTATAGTAAGCAATCCAGGATACCTACAGGGTTTGACGAAATTGACAAACTTATGTACGGAGGGCTGAGTACTGTAGAAGAACTATTGCTTATTGTAGCTAGAACAAATACCGGTAAATCTTGGGTCTGTACAAAGATGATGGAATCGGCACAGAAACACGGTTTTCCGGTATTATACTATTCACCTGAAATGCAAGCAAGCTTTTTAGGTACTCGATTTGATACATGGCGAGGTCATTTTCAAAATAGTCAATTGTATCAAGGTAAATATAATGAAACTTATCAAGAATATTTAAGAAGCTTACCTAATGAAAATACTAGTGCTTACATATTAGAAGATAAAGATGTGGAAGATAATACAGTAAATGTGCCCGCACTACGATCATTAGTTAAAAAATATGGCATCAAATTGTTGATAATTGATGGTTTATCTTATATGGAGGATAGTCGAAGAAATTATTCAGACACTGATTATATAAAATATAAAAATATATGTTCAGATCTGTTTAAGCTCAGTAAACAATTAGGTTGTGCAGTAGTTGTTGCAATGCAAGCAAATAGAGCTACGCAAGATACTAAAGATGATAAAGGTCAATCATTTCCGTCACTTTATAACTGTGAAGGTAGTGATCACCCAGGTCGTATTGCTACTCAAGCATTTTCTTTGCGTCAGGTGTTTGATAAACATGTATTAGATATTCGATTAGAGAAGTCTCGTATGGCGAATAATCAGAAGCCTATATGCTCGTATGCTTGGGATGTTAATACAGGTAATATGCAATATTTACCTGGAGGAGACGATGATGATCCAATGAGTAGTGCTATAACACCTCCAAATGTATCTATACCTCATCTAGACGAGCATACAGATGATCTTGGATTAGATGAGATTGATGATGACGATGTAGAATTTTAAGGATGAAAGTTATACATTTGAATATGTTGATATATTTAAGTTATATGATTAGCATCGTTAAATAATATAAACTATCTAAGAAGGTGAGATATTGAATGTAGAAGAAGTAATATCTGTTTTATCTAGATTTGAATTGCTTAGACCTAGTAAAATCAGAGGTAATTGGTATAGTGTATATTGCCCATTTCATTCAGGCGGCGAGGAACGAAGACCTTCTTGTGGTATACTTCTTACAGACGAGTACAGAAATGGTCAAAAGTACCAAGCAGGCATGTTTCATTGTTTTGCTTGTGGTACAACTAAATCAATGGTAGATGCTGTAACTTATCTATTACAGTCAAAGAATATATCTAGTGACGGTTTAACTTGGTTGCAGGCAAATGTACCTGGATTTTCGTATGATGATATTTCTTTTGATCCGTTATTATCAAAGAGCATAGTAGATACACTTACTGATAAGTATGCAGTATCTTATTTAAATAGTTTAAGCAAACCAATAAATTATGTATCAGAATCTGAGTTATCAAATTATAGGTATACTGTACCGTATATGTATGAACGCAGATTAACTGATGAAGCTATAGCTTTATATGATGTAGGATATGATGCTAATTGGATACCTCCAGGAAGAAAGCGTCCAGTACCTTGTATAACAATACCTGTAAGAGATTCATCTCATCGTACATTGTTTTTATGCCGTAGATCTATTTCAGGTAAATTATATAATTATCCTTCCGATGTTGAAAAACCATTATTTGGGTTAGATGTAGTGCCTAATGATTGTAAAAGTATCATAGTTTGTGAAAGCTGCATAAATGCTATAACTGCTCACATATATGGGTATCAAGCTGTTGCATTGTTAGGTACAGGTAGTGCTTATCAAATACAAAAATTAAAAGAACTAGGTGTAAATGATATTGTACTATGTATGGACGGAGATGAAGCAGGTATTAAAGCTACTAAGCGATTAAAGAAAGCATTAGCTAAGTCTGCAATTGTTTGGACTATATCAATGCCTCCAGGCAAAGATTTAAATGATTGTACAAAATCAGAGTTTGATAAATTATATTCAGAACGAGAATGAAAGGATTGATTTATTTGAAGAAAATAGAAATCTTTACAGACGGTGCTTGCAGTGGAAACCCTGGACCAGGTGGTTTTGGTGCAATTCTTAGATATAATGAACATATTAAAGAGATTTCCGGCGGTGAGGCTGAAACCACAAATAATCGTATGGAGCTTCGTGGTGTTATTGAGGCACTCAAGGCTCTTAAAGAGCCTTGTGAAGTAATTGTTACAAGCGATTCAAAGTATGTATGTGATGCTGTAACAAAAGGTTGGGCAAGGTCTTGGAAAGCTCATAACTGGATAAAAAGCGACAAGAAAAAGGCTCTCAATTCCGACCTTTGGGAAGAACTACTCAACCTTCTTGATAAACATAGAGTTAAATTTGTTTGGGTTAAAGGTCATGCTGGTCATCCGGAAAATGAACGCTGTGATGAATTAGCTGTTGCGGAGGCGGCTAAGTTCAAATATTCGCTAAACATCTCAACAAGTACTACACAAGAAAGGAGAGATAGTAATGCTAATTGATGCATCTGTACTTCAAAGTGTGCCTAATAAGACACGAAACAAGCTATCGTTGATATGCAAATTAATAGCTCTAGAATTCACAGAAATAAATGATATTCAAGTTATAAAAGTTGATAGAGGTTGTCCTAATAAATATGTACTAACTTTAAAATTAATTTCAGATGAACTAAGTATCAACAATATATGTATTGTGCTCTCTGGTAATAAAGCATTATCTCATATGACTCCTGATATGATAACTCGTAAATTTAGAGGTGCATATAAATCATTCTTAAAAGATAATCTAATAAATATTAATAATCAATTAAATATTAAATAATTATTAATAAACTATTAATTTTTAATATAACCTATTGACTTTTTATATTAATCATATTATAATATACTTGTAAAGATAAATCATACATCAAAATTTATCAAGACGTAGAAATCAAAGGATATCAAAATTGGAGGAATCAATTATGTCAAAAGTTATTAAATCTGCAAGTACAAATCAATCTGCTGAAAAGATGGCATATCATTCTAATGCATTCTATGCTACAAGAGATATGTTTCGTTCATATATTGATTATATTGAACCGCTATCTTTTGAAGAATGGTCTACTTTAGACTATGATTCAAAAGTGGCGGTTTTATATGTTCAATTCTTTCCAGAGATATTAAATGCTTGGTACAAAGTCAAGAGTTTTTACACACTTCCTGAAGACGGTGTATCAACATTGATGCAATATTTGATGAAGAATGTACCTATTATACTAGATAATCCAACCAGATTTGCAGCTAAATACATATATAAAGTTGCTTACAATTGTCTTTATTGTATTTGTCATGATATCAAGCGTGATAGGCAACGATTTGAACTTGAGGTAAGCAACATAGTAGGTAATGATGATTCAGAATTAGATCTATTTCAAAAATATGGGGTGGAAGATGTAGGGTATGCAATTGCTGAGGGTGATGAAGAAAATACAATTGATGTATTCTCAGTTATTGATAAGTCTGATAGTGTTTGTGATGAAGTAGATATGAAAGACTTTTGGAGATGTATAGAAGATATGGATGATGATGCATTAACTGTAGTAGATAAGTTAATTGCAGGAGATAAAATACCTAAAAAGCTTCAAACAAAGGCATCTGAAGTTGTAGTGATATTGAGTGAAAGACTTAAGAAATACGAGAAAGAGTATTGTTGATAATGCATCGTTATACATAGTAAGATATAATATATCTCAGATGTTGGTAAGGCATCTATAAATAATCTTACTACCAGTTACCTATCAAGGTGACCATATCAAAATACACGGAGGTAAATATTATGGCATTCAAATCAGTTAAAGTTTACAATGATGAAAAGTTTGGTGGACTGTTCCTTCTCAGAAATGATGGAGATTACGCAGATGTGGTATTTCTTTATCAAAAGATGGATGATGTCCTAGTAGCTGATACACATTATATTAAATCAGCTGATTATTCTGGATATGTGCATTGTACAGGTAGAGGTTGCCCAGCTTGCAGTAAAGGTATCAGAGTACAAACAAAGTTGTTCATACCGCTTTACAATGTAACTGAAGGTCAAGTTCAGTTCTTTGATCGTACAATTCGATTTGAGCCTCAATTGGAGCAAGATGTATTTTCTAAATATCCTAATCCTAGTGAATTTGTATTTAGAATTACAAGACATGGTGCTGCAGGAGATGTTAACACACATTATCAAATTACAGCTATAGGTAAAAATATATCTACGCCGTATCAAACAATATTATCTGAGAATTCTATAACATTTCCTGACTATTATAGTAACATATGTAAAGATGTAGGAGCTATAGATCTTCAAGCAATGTTAAATTCAGATGTTAATGCTTATTCAAGTAATTCATTGCCTGATTATACACCTTCTCCTAGGGCAGCTGTATCATTTGATGCAATAAATAATCTTCCAGATGTTCCTGTAGATACAGATATTAATGTTCCGGACAATGCATCGCCTACTTCGCTTTCAGATGACTTACCTTATCCTGATTTCTAAGAGGTGATACGATGGGACTATTTACACCTTCACAGCTGGATGAGATAAATAAAGTAGCTGCAAGAAGTAAAGAAGCATTTGTTCGTCCTAATGCTCCAAAATCTAAGAGTATCACTAATGATTTGAATAGAATATCAAGCATTGTGACTGAATACTTCAAAGATTCTAAAGCTGAATTAATTACAAGTGTAGATCAATTGCACAGTTACATTGATAGATGTATAGAATATGGGTATGCAGGTATTGATACAGAGACAACAGGTCTAGATAGAATAAATGATACAATAGTAGGCGTATCGTTATATGTGCCTGGAATGGTAGAAGTGTACATACCAATTAAACATAAGGTACCTATATTTAATGAATTATATAAAGGTCAACTTACATATGATCAGGTAGCAAGTGAATTAAAGCGACTTGTAGATGCTAAAGTTAAGTTGATATTTGCAAATGCTGATTTTGACTTAGCAATGATATATAAAGACCTCAAAGTAGATTTATGTGATGTATGCTATTATGATGTTATATTAGCATGGAGAGTTCTAAAAGAGAATGAATTACATAATGATTTGAAGACATTATATAATAAATATCCACTTAAAGGTAAAGGAGATCCTAAACGATTCAAGGATTTTTTCCCTGTGGAATTGTTTCCTTACTGTAAACCTGAAATTGCTAAGTTATATGCTGCAAATGATGCTAAGATAACATTTGAGCTTTTTGAATGGCAGTTACCATATGTCACAAAAAGTAACTCGAAATGTCAAAAAGCTCATCTAGAAGCTGTAGCAGATGTAGTTTGGGGAATAGAGATGCCTATGATAAAGGTATGCCAACAGATGCATCGTACAGGTATGTACATAGACAATACTGTTGCATCTGCATTACAGGCCCGATACAATGAGTTGTATCAATCTGAGATATCTAAGTTGCAGGACATGGTACAATCTATACTCAATACTACTACAATATCATATACAAGTAAAAAACCATTTTCATACGGTAAAGATTTTAATCCGTCATCTCCAACACATGTTAAATATCTTTGTTATACATTACTTAAATTAGGTGACGGTAAGTCAACTAGTACAGATAAAGATATACTTAGAGAGTTTAATTTACCTGTAACTGATCAAATTCTTAAAGTAAGAAGTTTGAAGGTCTTGATATCTACATTTGTAGATAAACTTCCTAAAGCTACAACTGCAGATAATCGAATTCATGCACAATTTAAAAGTGTTGGAGCTGATTGTATTGTAAAAGATTCAATATTACCTACATCTGAAGGCTACAAATGTATTGGTGATATATGTGAATCAGCTGGGTGCAAAGAAGCTGAGCATGTATCTATCGATAATTTAATTGTTGTTAATAAAGATCAAATATCTGAGGAAGCTTCATCTGTAATAAGATACACCGATTATCCTACAATCAAGATAACTACAGAGTATGGATTTACATTAGAAGGTACATACAATCATCCTATCATGGTTGGTTCAACTGATAGTCTGTATGCTGATGATGAAGTTTTTCAGCCATCTGATATTAGGTATTTTAAACAGCTAGAAGATGTATCTTTAGGAGATATTGTTGAAATCCCTTGCAACTATTGGATAGGTCCAAGTAATTATGTTGAAGTAGGCCTCAAATCAAGTTCAGAATATCTAACAAGCTATAAAGATCTAATTGTACCAAAATTTTATGATGAAGATGTTGGAGAGCTTCTAGGCATGTATCATTCACATATCTTTAACTACTTTAAAGATAACAATTGTACAATCAGTACTTTCAATAATATTGATGTAATGAAACGAGTAGATGAGCTATTGCTTAAGCTATTCAATGTTACGCTAATAGATTGTAAACAATTAGATAACATTATTTGTTCAACGATTGACAGCTGTAATAATTCTCGTGTACCTAATGTAATATGGTCATCTCCTAAGTCTGTTATAAACAGTTACATAAAAGGGTTAACACTTGATTCGACTGTTTATTTTGATGAATCTGGAAGAGCTACAATAGAGTTAGATATAGAAAATGAGTTAGACGCAAATTTAATTCAATATCATTTAGCTTCACAAGGCATACTGTGTAATAAATCAGTTTATACAAGTGAATATGGGTCAAAGATATTCAAATTATCAATAAATGAAGATAATTACACATTGTTCAGAGATCTAATTGGATTCATAGAAAGTGAGAAATATATATATAATGGTAATTATAATTGTCATACAAATACAAAAGTAAGAATTAAAGATTCTTTTTGGCTTAAAGTCAAAAAAGTAGAATATATGACAAATACAGTATACGATTTACATGTTCCTGGAACACATTCATTTATATCTAATGGATTCATATCACATAATACTGGGCGAATGTCTTCGGCTGATCCTAATCTGCAAAATATTCCATCGCACGCAACTGATATTCGCCATATGTTTAGAGCTACAGCAGCTAATCATGATATAATAAATTGTTGTTTAGATAATGGTGATTTATATGTAACACTACCTAATGTATATCAATTACATACACCTGAAGGTAGATCTGCTGCTGAAAATTTATCTAAAGGTGATACCATAGTTGTTAAACATAACAATATCAATATTGATGCTATCGTAACTAACATAGTTAAAGTTGATGCTGCAAATTTAAATATATATTTTACTCCAATAGAAATATGATTGAAGGTGTTAGATATGCAAATTGATGAATGGAAGGTTGAAGTAGATACTCCTGCATATGTTATGTTAAGTAGTGATTACAGTCAACAAGAACCAAAAATTACAGCGTTTGTGAGCCAAGATGAAAAGATGATAAAGGCATTTAAAGAAGGTAAAGATATATATGCTACAATTGCTAGTTTAGCTTTCAATTTACCTTATGAGAAGTGCATGGAATTCAATCCTTTAACTCATGAATATCAGCCTGATGGCAAGGCAAGAAGAGGTGAAGCCAAGACGATTGTATTGGGAATTTGTTATGGACGATCAGTTGTAACTATTGCAGATCAATTGTTTGGTACAGATGATTCACTTTCTTCTGAAGCTAAAATTAAAAAAGCTCAAAAAGTATATGACTCTGTATTGAATGCATTCCCTCAACTTCGTACACTTATGATATCTTCTCAAGCAAGTGCTCGAAAGTATGGGTATGTAGAAACAATATTAGGTCGTAGAAGACATATACCTGATATGCAATTACCAGAATTTGAATTCAAAGCTATGCCTGGTTATATCAATCCAGATGTAGATCCTTTAGATGTAAACACTTTAGATAATGTGTCAGATATACCAGATAGGGTGATATCTCAACTTACTAGAGAATTTAAATCATATAAATATTTTGGTCAAATAGCAAAACGAACTAAAGAACTCTATGAAGAAAAGATACGAGTTATAAACAATAGATCTAAGATAAATGATGCATCTAGGCAGTGCGTGAATAGCCGAATCCAAGGCAGTGCAGCTGAAATGACAAAGATAGCTATATTAAAATTAGAGTCTGACCCTCGATGGAAAGCTATTGGAGGTCGTTTACTTGTACCTGTGCATGATGAATTAATGTGTGAAGTTCCGATTGATAAATGGAAAGAAGGAGGAGAGCTCTTAAGCGAAATAATGAGTTCGGCTGGAAGTTTCTTGCCTTTTCCTATAAATTGTGATGTAGAGACATCTTTACGATGGTATGGATTATCTTATCCTTGTCCTTACACTCAACCTCAATTTTTAGATACAATAGTTACAGATGAAATAAAATGGATTCAATATATGTTGATTGAAATGGAGTATACTCTGCCTATCTTGCCTGATGAGAACGGCGAAGTTCGAGGAGATACAGCTAAAGGTGTCAGCGGTGTACGCACTCCCGAAATGGAATCAGCTATTGAAGACTACATTCATAGATGGCGTATTTCTAGAGAAGATTTCATAGATCATATATGTACAAAGGTGATATATGGTACATGATCTCAGAATCGTTAATATATTTACATATTAAATATTGGAGGAAAATTAAATGAAATTTACATTATCTACAAAACCGTTTATTGATGGACTTAATCTCGCTATTGTAAATAGCAATATTTCTAAGTTCTATCAAAAAAGTTGTTTAGCTCAAGTTACAGCTGATAAGACATCTCTAAAAGTTAATCTTGAAGCATCTTACATTGCTTCCGAAATTAGACTTAAAGGTGTAGGTGATGAATATACAAGTTGTAGTATATTTGTAGACAGTTTGTTGCTTAAGCAGCTTGTTTCTACTATTGACTCACCTACCCTTACTCTAGAATTCGCTGAAGGTGGTCTGATACTGCATTCAGGTAAATCTAAATTTACATTACCTAAAATGATTGATGATATGGAGATAGAGTTAACTCCTCCTTCTTATCTTAGTTCTACAGAAGATGGAGTTCAAATCAACAAAGCAAACTGGAAGTTTGTTAAGGATTATCAAATGTATGCTGTAGCTATGTCATTTATTCACCCTGTATATACTAAGGTGTGGGTAGGTGAAAATAATGATGTAGTTGTAGGTGATTTTGATAATAGCATATTTACACATTCTAAAAAAAGTCAGCTTAGTAAAAATTGTTTACTATCAGATACTATAATAAATCTATTTAATTCTTTGCCTGAAGGAGCTAAATTATATAAATTAGATAAAAGTTACATAATTTTAGTTGTTACCGATGGGTACGAATTTTGTTCTGAGTTCACACCTCAATATGAATCTGATGAAGGTGTAGGTAGTTACAATTCAGAGATAATCTTAGGTATGATGATACCTGATGAAAATAATGCAATACACATTAAATCATCTAGTATAAATAAATTCTTAAATCAAGCATTATTACTTTCTAACAATTCTGAAGATACTATCAAATTTGAAGTCAAATTTGATCAATTATCTCTAATAGATAATAATATTGATTGTAAAGTGTCAGGGATTGATTCTAAATCTGAGTATTGTGTAGAATTTAAAACTTCTTTGCTTAAATCTGTTATAAGTAATATGGATGAGGATGATATACAGATATGTCCTATGTATCAAGATGATGTAGCTGTAGGTATCGTCATTTGGACAAATAATCTTACAACAATACTTGCGGGAGTTGATTAAACATGGGATTCCGAAGTATTAACTTTGATCACCTGGCAAAATTTAATTCCGCTGTAAGTAGTGAATTAATTGATAAGTACGAAGCTGAAATTAAACGAAGTATATCTGAAAGAAGTTTACGTCCTAGAGCTAAAACCTTTGCACCATCAGGGTTCAGATGTAGTAGAATGATGTGGTTCAGACTTCGAGGATCTCCTCCTGATGAAAATCAACCTATTGATATTTCGTTAGATTTTATAGCTAAATTAGGTACAGCTTGTCATGAAATGATACAATCTACTTTAATGAATAGTTTAGGTGATGATTGGATAGATGTGCGATACTACATCGAGAATCATTTACATCCTAACTATACATATCATCTACATCAGTCTGGGTTGGAAACTCAAATACAAGTAGTTGATCCTCCTATACAATTTGCATGTGATGGCATAATACGATTACACGATAAATTCTACTTATTAGAGATAAAGACTGCAGAATTTAGTAGTTTCAATGAATTAACTGATCCGAAGTCTCAACATATAGATCAAATAAAGTGTTATGCTACACTTTTAAATTTACATGATGTGCTTGTACTTTATCAAGATAGACAATATGGATCATTAAAATGTTATGAAATGCATGTATCTGATGAAGATATGAATTCTGTGAATGATAAATTTCGTTACATACAAGATATAGTGTCAGCAAATATAGCACCTGAAGGGTTACCTAAAGGAGATATAGGGTGTCAAAGATGCATATATTTTAAGCGATGTAAAGAATGGGGAAGGTGAATTGCAATGGCTAATCTCGCAAATAAATATAGACCTAAAACTTTTGAAGAGGTAAGCGAACAAAAACTTGTAATACAGATGATTAAATCTATGTGCAATTCAAGTAATTTATACAATAGAAATTTTCTATTGATAGGTCCTGCAGGTTGTGGAAAAGCTCAACCCTTGTATAGTAAAGTTTTAACACCTTCGGGGTTCATCAAAATGAAAGATGTATATATAGGTTGTGAAGTTTTCACAAGCAAAGGAAATATAGGTAAAGTATCCGGAATATATCCTCAAGGTGTTAGACCTATATACGAAATAACTCTTAGAGATCAAACTAAGATACGAGTATCTGATGAACATCTAAATTTGGTATATAGATATAATGTATATACAGCATGTAGAGAAGACTTCATAATAACAACATCTGATCTGATTGATCTATTTTACACTAGTCCATTCATGCTTAATGTAGATACACCCAAAGTCGACTGGAAAGCTAAGAAGCTACCATTAGATCCTTATCTGTTAGGTGTTCTTGTTGGGCATCATTCACCATCTAATCACATCCAGTTCTCTAGTTCTCGTGAATCTGTAATAAATAAAGTAGATAGTATACTGCGACATGATTGGAACATGTGTTTGAAGAAATGCTCAGGTGATGATACAAATTATGCTATAACTGGTGTTGATCTTACATCATATGAAGAGCATGATAAGTTTACATCTGTTTTATCTGAGGTAGGGCTGATTAAATCAGATGATATGATCATACCTATAGATTATCTTAATTCTTGTTATGCTCAAAGAATTGAATTATTGAAAGGGTTGTATGATAGTTATGGATCAATTGATGCGTCTGGATCTATTACATTTACAATTAATTCATACGATCTTTCTAATCAATTTGCATATCTCGTTAGGTCTTTAGGTGTTTGTGATAAGATAGTTAATCATACTGTTGAGTCTGAAATAGATGAATGCAACACATGTTCAACATCTACTATTTATTATCATATTTTAACATTTCCAGATGATATAAAGTTCGATTTAGTTGAAACAGAAAATACTTCAACACAAGTCAATCAATGTGATTCAATGCGTAGTATAATTTCGATTGATTATATAGGTGATGAAGAGTGTCAGTGTATAATGGTTGACCACCGTGATCATACATACATTTCCGATGGGTTCATACCTACACACAATACTACAACTGCTAGAATCATGGCAGATGTACTGAATGAGGGTAAAGGAGAACCTATTGAAATTGATGCAGCTTCACATAATGGTGTAGATAGCGTTCGTGAAATAATTCAACAAGCTCGAGCATATCCTGTAGGTTGTAATTATAAAGTATTCATATGCGATGAGGTACACAGCTTTAGTCAACAAGCCTGGCAAGTTTTGTTGAAAACACTTGAAGAGAGCCCTGCAAAATCGATTTTTATAATGTGTTTATCTGAAAATGGATGGGTAAATACAAATCATGGTATGATTAGAATTAAAGATGTCAAGCCAAATGACTATGTTTGGGATGGGACTCAATATAGACGAATCTTAAATGTATTTGATAAAGGTCAAAGCAGTGATTGCATAACTATTAAATTTCAATCTGGTAATGAAATTCAATGCACTAAGACACATAGATTCAAGGTACTTTCTGGAGATGAAGAAGTATGGAAGTGTGCAGAAGAAATATCTAAAGGAGATGTGCTGCTGAGATATAATAATATAGATAGATCTATGTGGGGAAGATCTGATATATCCGAATCAGAAGCGTTTTTCTTAGGATATTTAACAGGTAGTGGTAACTACGACGATCATTCAATGCATTTATATGTCCCTTATCATAAATGGGATAAGCTAAAACCTGTATTAGATGAATTAGTTAATTCTGGAGTATTTAAAGATTACATACAACAATCTGACAGTTCAATTGCAGATTCAGCATATGTGACTCGAATACATTTTTCTAAAAACATGATGAATTCTTGGTATTCTAAAGTAGGTGCACATCTGGAATATACACGTAATAATAAGTCAATTCCTGAAAGTGTATTTGAATTTGACGATAATCAATTTCGAGCTTTTATAAACGGCTGGTATTTTGCAGATGGTTGTGGAAGGTTTGATAACTTTTTTGATTATAACTATGATACGGATGGATATAGTCCTTACTTATATTGTAGTAACTATTCAATGATATCCGATTTATCGCATTCATTAGAAAGTCATGGGTACTTTCCTAGTATACGAACGACTCAATCGGTCGGTGAATACACACCTGGACGAAGTTTTCTAGATAAACCTGTTATTTCTTACACATTGTATTTAAAGCATGAACCTGGACAGTTTCATAATCCAGAATTTAGAAGTATATTGAAAGAAAAATATAAAAATATGCCTCGAGATAAATATTTATTAGAGTTATCTAACCTTAATCAAGATAAGATACAAATATCTCCTAAGATGCTTTCAGAAGCAGGTTACGGTCACTTCAACGATAGAGGATTTTTTGATGCTGTGGCAGATGTGATCGACTGTGAACCTCAACATGTATATGACATTGAAGTTGAAACTAGTCATCAATTTGTGTACAATGGTGTATGTACTCACAATTGTACAACAAACCCAGAAAAAATACCTGCAACGATACTTTCAAGGGTACAAACATTTCAATTATCTAAAATAAGTTTATCTGGTATACATGATAGGCTTGTAACAGTTCTTGAATCTGAGAAATGCGAAGGCAGAAATTTATCATATCAAGATGATGCGGTAAATTATATAGCTAAATTAGCTAATGGCGGTATGCGAGATGCATTAACTTTACTAGATAAAGCTTTGGCCTACAGTTCAGATATTACATTAGAAAATCTTTCTAAAGCATTAAATTTACCTAATTATGATGATTATTTTGCGTTATTGGCTGCAGTTGCTAAGAAAGATAATACATCAATAGCTACGATTGTAGATAATGTATATAATTCAGGTGTAAATTTTGTAAAATGGTTTGAAGGGTTTCATGCATTTGTTATAAACATAGTAAAATATATATTTTTACAGGATATCAATGTTACTATGATACCTGCATATTATCAATCTAAGATATCTAAATACAATTTAGCTCACTCTGTAATATGCTTAAAATTAGCTAATAAGTTAATTAAGCTGAATCAAGAATTGAAGTCTACACAATATTTACAAGAATTAGCACTAACTTATTTATGTAGTATACCTAAGCGAGGTGATTGATATGACTCATTTGATAGATGTAGATAAGCAATATACTGAAGATATTCAAGATGTTATAAGCTGGTGCGATGATATGTATAATGCTTATTTTGCTTCATACTTTATAGAGGTTAGATCATTATTTGCTCGAATGCAGTCGAAATCTAAACCGATTACAGATGCAGAATTAGAAAAGATATTAACAGAACTACCTTTATCATTATTTAGTGTATCTGAAGTATTGAATAATTTTAAATTAAGCCAAGAAGTAATTAAACTCAAAATAAAACAAACAGAATTCAATATAATTCAATCTTCAGATAACATTAAAAGTGAATCTAAACGAAGAGAGTCGGCAAGTATATCGACATTAGAAGATAAATTACTTACTTCAGCATATGATTCTGTAATAAATCGTGTAGACAAAGAGATTTCGTTTTCTAGAGAACTTATAATGGGAGCTAAAAAGATATGGGATGCAAGACGCAGAACTGATGATGTTAATCCTATAGGTGAAATTACTTCAGATGATTTACCTGACTACGATGTATCATCAAGTAAGAGATATGTTAAAGGGTGATTGAAACATATAGGTACAAGTTGTATGCGAGTCTAAGTTATTCTCATATCATAACAGAAGATATACAAATTTATAAAATACTATCTAATTAAAAATTGTATAATTTAGCATATGATATGATGTTAGATAATGCAGGTTGTAGTTTTGTAGAATTAGCTGATATAGATTTAGAATGCAATAACAACTGAACACAGATACTAATCGAGTCGTTATTTCTATGAATGACGACTCGTTATTTATTATGTATATATTAATTAAACATTGGGGGAATTAAAATGAATAAATACGAAATGCTGCAGGATGACAAAATCGAAATAGGAGGTCTCACACTTTATAGAATAAAGGCCTTAAAAGATTTTTCGAATATAAAACTGGAGACCTCGGCGGTTGTTTTTACGGAACGATTGATGAGTTCTTAGAAAAAGTCAGTGAAAACAAACACGCTAAAACATACAAGTTAGCATGTGAATTTGCTCGTGAATTTATGGAAGATAATATCAACTATAGATTTGAAATTGTAGGAGATGAGGAAAATGAAGCATAAGAAAATGATTTATCAAGGTCTGACACGCTAATTGCGATGCAATTTATAAGGAGGTTATTATATGACACAAGAAGAAGCTTTAAATTATTTAAAGATGTATGCTTATGGGTACACATTAGATGGTGAATATCATACAGCTCACTCTTTTGATTTAACTAAGGAAACATCGGATATTCTTATGAAGATGTGTGAAAATTACATACATAAAGAGGTATCTGCGTATGAGATTGAATCTAAGGGCAGCATAGTACATATTGTAGATCATGAAAAATTATGTGATAAAATAGATAAGTATGAATATGATCTCAGATCATTTGAATATTGGGAAGATATAATGAAAAACATAAAACATGATATACTAGATGCAATCAATAGTTGTATAATAGATGTACATCAAGATTCAAAGAGAGATGAGTGGAAAAGGTTGAATAACGGGCCAGATCACCCTGAAGCTATTTGCCCTAAGTGTGGTAGAGAAGTTGTTTATCAAGTGATCAATAATCATTGGGCATTTGAACGATACTGCCCACACTGCGGTACTCGATTGTATGGAAGTAAATTAGATCTATGAGATCAAACTGATATTTATTATACTATGCCTTTAAATTAAATATATCTAAGAATCGTTATTTATATCATAATAATATAATAGAAAGAGGATGTTGAGTATGCAATCAATTTTATCAATCAAATCTTGTGATCCAAAAGAAGGTACAATCTATATTTCCGTTACACCGAAAACAAAGAATCGAAGTACTGTAGTTCGATTCAATTATCATACCTCTATATTCAGTTTATATAGATATGTTAAATTTTACAAAGAAGGTACGAGACTATACTTCAATCTTTCCAATGTTCGTTCACAAGGTGCATATGCTATTACACGACGAGTAAATAAAGATAATGAAATAAGAAGCTATGTTACATCTATCTCTGGATCCAATGCAGATATGTTATCTGGTTATGCAGGTATCTATGATGTACAAGAAACAGGTGATATAGGTAGATTTTATATTCATGTATCTCCAGATACTGCTTCAATTCAATCCGATAAAATTATAAAAAAGATTGATCAAAATCAGATAAATAATCACATATCAGTTATTAATCATACCTTATTGTCTCTAATTGATAGTTGTTCTGATTTAAATAATGAACTTATAAAGTATATGAGCAGTACCTTACATAATGTTGCTGTTTCTAAGGGGCAGTTGTATAACATAATGCTTAGGTGCAGATGTATATCTTCTGAATCCGATAACGTTACAAAGCTACTATGTGAATATATTGAGAATAACTGAAAGGTGATTTTACATGTCGTATTCAGATATCATAAAACAAAAGAAAAAAGATTGGGGCTACGATGGTCTAATGGATGGAGCTCGAGCAGATAGAGGTCAAAAAATTCCATTTTCTTCTCCGCTTATGAATTGGGCCACTTATGGAGGTATACCTAGAAATAAAATAACTGAATTCTTTGGTGAATATTCTGGAGGTAAAACCACAACAGCTATTGATATATGTAAAACAGCTTGTATTTTATTTCGTTCAGAGTATGATGAAGCTGTATACAAATTACGTGAAGCGGTTGCAGCTGGTAATAAAGCTAAGTCTGCTGAATTAGATGATATGTTAGAACAAGGTCCTAAGAAAGTACTCTACATAGATCTAGAGCATTCTTTTGATGGAGCTTGGGCAAAAACTTTAGGAATAGAAGATTCTGAAATTGATATAATGCAACCTCCTGATGTTGTAGCAGAAGATATTTTACAAACAGTTATATCATTGATTGAAACAGGCGAGTTAGGTCTAATAGTATTAGATTCGCTACCTTCGCTTGTACCTAAGGCTGAGCTTGAGAAAAAATTAGGTGAAAGAACAGTTGCATCGTTAGCTGGATTATTGACGATATTCTGTAGAAAGGTAGTATCTCTATTGACTAGATATGAAACTACCATGCTGTTCATAAATCAAGTGAGAGAGAATATGGATAACCCTTATGTAGTTAAGACTCCTGGAGGTAAGGCTCCTAAGTTCTATGCTTCTCTTAGAATATATTTTAGAATTGGTCATCCTGTTGATTTCTTAGGTAACGAATTGCCTATGAATACAGAGAATCCTGCAGGGTACATAGTTAATGCTAAAATAGAGAAGCAAAAAACAGCTCCGCATGATAGAAAGAATGCTACATACTATTTGATGGCTCAAAGTGGCATTCGTAGTGATTTTGATTTTGCTCAATTAGCTATAAAGAAATATGGTATAATTCGTAAAGCTGGAGCTTGGTTTACATTATGTAAACCTGATACCGGAGATATTCTTGAAGATGAATCAGGTAAACCTATCAAGCTGAATGGGCTATCTAAAGTATATGATTATCTACAAACACATTCAGAATATTACGAATCTTTGAAATCTTACATATTAGATGATATATATAAACAACCTAGTAATTGAATTTTAATCTATTGTTGAAGGAGGTAATCAATTGAGTACAAAAGAATATAGCTCCAAACAAGAGAAAATTATTGCCAATTATTTAGGTTGGCAAGTTGTACCAGGTAGTGGGGCAAGAGCTTGTCATCCTGGAGATATAGTATCTGATGATTGGTTAGGAGAGTGCAAAACACATCTTGGGCCTGATCATATGATAGAATTTAAATATGATGTATGGTTAAAATTATTAAACGAGGCAGATTCTCAATTCAAATATCCTATACTAATAGTAGATGATGGATCACAGAAAATCGAACATACTTGGTGTGTGATACTGAATCACTCTGTATCTGATGTAAGTTTTAAAATTTTACCATTTACAATAAATAAAAATATTCGATTTGATGGTAGTACGCTCAAATATAAGTTACAGAATGCTGATGTAGATACATTTCAAGCAGATTGGCAAACTAAATGTATATGTATCTGCCCTATATCTAATTTTAAAGATATCTTGATGAGGTGATAGTATGTTGAGTATTCGAGATGTAGGTACTGAAATACTTACAAACAATCCTCGAAATTTTTATATATTTGTAGGAGAAGAATATGGTATAAAGTCAAAATATATCAATCATTTATCTCAGTATTATCATAACAATGTTATAGAAGCAAATAGCGTGATGGATACTTTAGCAATGATGAAAACTAAACACATAATACCTTTGAATCCTTCATTATATATAATTAGGTATGATGATACATTCATATCTAAATTATCTTCTACTACTGCTGATGAAATAAAAAACACCAATATTATAGGGACTATAGTATGCATATATGAGCAAGCTAAACACACAGCTAAGTTATGTAAATATTTAGATACATATACTGTGTCTATTGATAAGATAAGCTCTAAGTTCATAATCAAATATCTGCATGATGAATTTCCTGAATTACCTGATAGATTAATTACTTTAATTGCAACAAGATGCCGAAATTATAGTGAAGGTAGAAATATTTGTGCAAGTATTTCTAATTCAGATGTACCTAATTTAAGTGAATTATCTGACAAAGATATCATACATATGTTTGGTATATTTGTACAATCAAATGATGATCAAATCCGAATTGGATTAGCTTCTAGAAATTTTAAGTTGTTAATGTATACATTAGATAATTATGATAACAATTATGATAATTATCTATATACTATGTTATCAACTTTAATTGAGTTAGAAAAACTTTCACAATATAAATATAGTGACTCTGATGTACGAGAGTATATTAAATTGTGGACAGTGTCAGATATATATAACATGTTTATACATACATATGATGTACTTAAAGTATCTAGACAAAGTAATTCAAGCGATACTAAGAACAATTTAGTATATCTTGCAAGTCTCGTTCAATTTCAGAATATACCTACTAAGGAGGATATGCTATGAATTTTGTTTGTCAAAGTGAGGCAATTTTTAGTTTAAATACATTAGCTGCTTCTGATAGACATAGTGTATTGATACACGGATGTCAAGGCTGTGGAAAAACTAAATTGGCTCAGAAGTATGCTGATATTTTAAATGTACCTGATTTTCAAATTGTATCACCTAAAGTAGATGAAATACGATCTGTAATGGATACATGCTACAATTTAAATAATCCAATAGTAATATGTATTGAAAATCTTGATACAGGTGTGTCGTCTGCATCTTACACATTATTGAAATTCTTAGAAGAACCTGCAAGTAATGTATATGTGATTGTCACTTGCAGAAATATAAATACTATACCTGACACAATAGTAAGCCGAAGTGCTTGTGTTGTTACATCGCCTCCTACAGACAGAGATATAGATTGTTATGCAAACGACTATAATACAATTAAATATGCTAAGTTAAAAAAATCATTATTGTGGAGATGTGTTCGTACCTTTACAGATGTTGAAACTGTATTAAATATGTCACCTAATCAGGTAGAGTATTTCAATAGTTTAGCTAAGTTATCTAATTTTGATGACAGTATAGCTAACATGGCTTGGGCAATAGGTCATTATCCAGATAAAACAGATACACCTCTAGAAATAGTTATACGGTATATATTAGAATTAGTAAATGATCCATATGTTCGCAGATGGGGTATAGAATGCATATCAGAATTATATGCACATACAATAGCTTCTCACGCAGCAATATGTAATTTTTTATTTAAATCAAAATACTTGTATAAGCATCGTTAATAATTGTATAAATTTAATACAGGAGTGATCACATGATATATTATTTTAGTGGAGGACTTACACGAGATATGATCAAGTATCTGAAAAACATGCCCGAATTTTCAGCTCTTGATGTTTTGGTCTCTCAGTTAGATAAATCATCTATTTCAGATATGATAAGTTACCAGGCTGAAGGTATAGTAAATAGGTTATTTATCGATTCTGGTGCTTTTTCCGTTCATACAGGTAAAGCTAAAGTAGAAGTAGATGACTATATCGATTATTTAAATAGCATAGATGATCATATTACAGTATGTGCTCAATTAGATACAATTCCTGGTACATTTGGTCAACCAAAATCTTCAGAAGATTATGAAAAATCTGCTAAAGCTTCTTGGGATAATTATATCTATATGCGAAGTAAGTTGAAATCTCCTCATAAACTTATGCCAGTATTTCATTTTGGTGAATCATTTGAAGTTTTAAACTTCATGCTAAATTGGCAAGATGACAATGGGCATTATTTAGACTACATCGGTATTTCTCCAGCTAACGATGTTGCACAAAAAGATAAGAATGTGTATCTACAAAATGTATACGATGTCATTGCTGATTCTAATAATCCAGGTGTTAAAACTCATCTATATGGTATGACTTCATTAGATGCATTATCTAAGTATCCTTGTTATTCAGCTGATAGTGTAAGTCATAGATTACAAGGAGCTTATGGTAAAGTATATACACCTATGTTTGGTACTATATCTGTATCTAAACGTGATAGAACTTCTAGAACTAAATCTAATATGAGTTTCATAGAAACAGCAGATAGTATAGCATTACAGAAGTTAAAAGATTACTTATCTAGTTTAAATGTAACTATTTCTGAGTTACAAGATAGCCATTCTTGTAGGTGTGCTGTAAGTATGTACAGTATACTTAAATCATTGAAAGATGATAAGTCGTATTCTTCTTCTAATCTAACTAGGTCTAAGAAATTATTTAATATATGATTACAGAGGTGTTGATATGATAGATAATGATATAAATTACAACATAAACGATAGTGGCAATCGAAGATCTTTTGATACGGGTGCTGTCAGAGATATTGTAGAAGGTAAAGGTAGATGTGATTTAATGCCTCTACAAGTATTAAGTGATGTGATATGTACAGAATATAAAGAATTAAGTAAAATACTAAAACACATAGGTAGTTTTGTAGATGATCCTTCTGTGTCAAATTCTTCCATGTTAGTATTAGCTTTAAGAGAGTTTTCTCAATTTCTCGAAGATACTACTGATACGGATGTACCTACTATATTATTAGAGTTAGCTAAGCATTATGAGTATGGGGCTAAAAAATATGGAGAACGAAACTGGGAGATAGGTATACCTATACATAGTTACATTGATAGTAGTATACGACATCTATTGAAGTATTATAGAGGGGATAAAGATGAGCGTCACGATATTGCATTTGTATGGAACATAGTAGGAGCTTTATGGACAATTCAGAATAAACCAGAGCTAATCGACCTTAAATGATGCAGGACCTTATATAGTATCAGAGGTGATTATATGATATCTATGAATGATATTGATAAATTACATACAGCAGAGAAAGTGACTTCAGTTGCACTTACTGCATATGATGACCAATTAACTTCCGCAGTAGCTAAATCAATAAATTTGACGGCAAATACTGGAGAATTTAGAGTAGTTTGGCGTACTACACTCCCTAAAACTCTAATAAATAAGCTGCAGTTATTAGGTTATAAAGTTGAGATCATATCTCGATTAGGCGATACAATGTATAATATATCATGGGGAGATGAATAACACATGTATCCAAGTTATATGGTGATTGCATGTAATCATGATGATATATCTAAGTATAATAAGATATTTAATACGAATGATATAGAATATTATCTATGGATAAAATTACCAGATAATTTACCTTCAAGTTATCGAATCTTCGATATGAATGAAGTAGATTCAAAATGTAATACATGTATCGACATGATGTATATTAATCATACTGCCCCTTCTAAGATGATATCTGTTGTATCAAATGTATTGAATAATTCTACAGGTATGCACATATATAAATTACATGTAGTAGATACAGTTACAGAGAATTTACATCCTTTATATATATCATATACTATTCAAAATGATAATGTAGATAAACCTTACATTTATGTAAATCGTGAATGTACTTGTAGGAGAGGATAATTATGTCGAATCTAGATGCTATATATGCATGTAAACTGTATAAATCTAGTAAATTTAAATCAAAAATACGATCTGCTATAGTAGACCCTATGAACCGTGAGCTTGTTGAACAATTAACAGATTACTTAGATGACAGTTCTAAAACAATTTTGAAAAAATCTATTGATTCTGAATTAAGCAAGCATGAACAATCTAAACAACATGAATCGGCAGATAAGGATGATACATCTTCAAATGATTTCGATAGTTTAAATCATTTACGCGAAGATAAATCGGCAGATTCAGATAATGTATCAGATGATACCTCTGATGAAACTTCAATTGAGCAAGTTGAAGAAGCTAAAGAAGTCATACCTCCTGACAGTATTACATCATCAGCTGTAATTGATAATAACATAGTTTCGGAGATCAAAGGTCTTTTAAATGTACAAGATAGTACATGTGGCGTAGCTAGAGTAATGTATAAAGATAAAGAAGAAGAACTGTGGATATACTATTCAGATAATATAAATCTAAACAATGTTATGGGAGATGTTATAGAAGCAATAAATTCTGCAAATTACAGCTACTTAACATTTAATCGGCTTGCTCGGACAGATAATGCTATAGTTTTCCAGTGTTGCACTCCAAACAGCAGCAATGGTGTAAAACCTGTTTCTAGTCTATTATGAAATCGTCATTAAGTAATACTGAAGAATTAGATTTTTATTATTTGCTTGAATTGATGCGTCCATTGAATGATACACCAGAATTTGCACTACTACCTGAATTATTTTCAATTTTAGGTCATGATAAGCTCTTAGAGTTGTGCAAATATGCTGGAGGTGAAGTTGTTAAGCTTCCTACATTAGAAGAGTTAGCTGATAGCATTGATGCATTACAGTGGTTCTATAATGTATACATTAAACATTCAGATTCTATATCTTCTGTACCTAGCAATTTAAAATCATTAGTAATTAAAATACGACAGGTGTATTATGCTGACACAGATTAAATCTACTTTAGAAACTATAATGCTTGATAAAACTACTTTTGAGGAGTTTTATACTAGTTATGTAGTTAAGATGCAAGATATTCTAATTGAACTTGACTCAAATCAACATTTGACTGTATCTAGACATAGTATTCAAGATATAGCTAAACAGATTGATAATATATTCAAGGAGTTGAAGATATATTGATAAATTCTTATGAATTACAGACTGCATATGTAAATTTGTATAGATGCTTACGAGATTACATTTGGGACTATGATGTAGTTGTTGAATGGGCTGAAGTAGAAACTAAAATATTTTCAGCTTTTCCAGATATTTCAAATTTACAAAACATTGTAAAAAAATTCTATAGGTCTATTTCAGAATCTTTACAGCGTACAAATATCAAAGATGCTAAAATAGAGAATGCATTTCAAAAGATATTTAAATTGTTATCTGATTCTGACGATATTTATTTAAAAATAACATTACCAAGAGAGGTGCTATCTTATGAAGATAACAAAAGCTAACATTGTTAATAAATCTAATACAAATGTTTCAGATCCTGCTGAAAAAGACTATATTCAATCAGCAAGATCTGCAATACGAGAAGCTATAGATATACTAGGATCAGTAAGTAATAGTGATTCTGTTGTTAAAGATGCTATAGCTAATCTAAGTGTAGTATATTTTGAACTTAATTAAATTTATGAGGTGATCAATTTGAATGACTTCAAAACTGTTGAAGATTCTGTTGATATCTTAGATCCATTATATCAAAAACAACGAGAGGACGTCGCAAAAATGCGTGCGTCCTTATTAGTATGTACAGCTGATGAAAATCCTACTAGTGTAAGACACGCACTTAATCAAATTACTAATCTTAGGATATATCATCAATTATCACGCATAATAAAATATTTAGATATGATGGACAAGATAGAAGATAAATTATATGAATCAATTGATAATTATTTATTAGAATGTGATGTATTTGAAGAAAGCACTTTGAATAAATTATTAAGTGTACAATCGCAGTTACAGAAAGCAATGATAGAGTCACATAAACTTCTAGATATCAAAGAATTTGCTACTATTGATCTAGTAGACGCTACTGCAGACAATTCTATCGATAACGTAGTTATGAATACTGAATCCAGAGATCGTCTACGATCTAATGCTCAAGCTGTACTTGCTGCGCTTAATGAAGTAGGTGATTGCAATAGCTAATATAATTACAGAAGATGTATTGATAGATGTACCTACACGAATCAAGAATATATATAACACTGCAACCTCTCAAGAGCAAGGATATCTTCGTAAAATATTAGAAGAATTAAGTGTTGATGGTGTATCTAAAACTTATAATGAAATATGGTTATCTGATTACAAAGAAATACCTGTAGATATTGATACATTCTTAGAATCTGATACATATCTAGGCAAAACAAATAGAAATGGTGCTGCCGTATATCCTTACTGGCGTAAAGTTCTTAAGGATATATTTGGAGCCGGCAATAGATTTCATGAAGTCATTCTTACTGGAGCTACTAGAATTGGAAAATCGTCTACAGCAATTACAGCTACTTGTTATATGCTGTACCGATTGATGTGCTTGAGAGACCCTCAGAAGTATTTCAATAAGAAAGATATATCTAAATTTTCTATCTTATTCTTTAATGTTACTAAAGATTTAGCTCGAGGCGTAGCTTTTCGTGAATTCAATGATACTTTGAGAGCATCTCCATGGTTCTGTTCTCATGGAACTTTTTCTAGTAGTGAACGCAACTTTTATTATATACCTGAAGGTGATAAAATTGTAATAGATTTCGGAAGTGATGCAGCACATGCACTTGGTCAGCAAGTTTTTGTAGGCTTTTGTGACGAAATTAACTTCAGTAGAGCTGGTATAAAAGATGTTTTAAAGGCGAAAAAACACATGCAAGAATTATATGATACAGTATCAGCTCGTGTTAAAGGTACATTCAGAATGAATGGTGAGGTATATGGTAAATTATTTGCAGTATCATCTAAACGCAGCGATAGTGATTTTATGGAGGCATATGTAGCGGAGCAGCTCATGGCAGGCTCAGGAGAGCACATGTATATTGCCGATAAACCTCAATGGGAGGTGTTGCCTCCAGGAACATTTAGTAAAGAAAAATTTTACATCGCTGTAGGTAATCAACATCAAAAAGGTTTTGTTATACCAGATAATCAGACTGATGAAAATTCATTAGCTGATCTGAAAGCACAAGGATTTACCATCTTAACTCCTCCATTAGATATGCGATCTGATTTTGTTGCCGATTTCAACATAGCATTACGAGATCTTGCAGGAATAGCTGTGGTAGGAACATTGTCTTTCATAACACAAGATACCATATCTAATTGTATAGATAACTCTCGAAGAAATCCATTTTTCTCAGAGATATTGTCTATTGGTACCAAAGATAATTTAAGTATTGAAAGCTTCTTTCATAGAGAAGTGGTACCTGATTACATCTTACGAGCTCCTATGTGTATTCATATTGACTTATCACTTAAAACTGACCGAACAGGTATTTCAGGTGTAGCTGAAACTGATCATACTTTGATAAATACAGATGATGGTAAAACAATAAAATTACCTATATATACACATGTATTTTCTGTAGCTTTAGAAGCACCTAGAGGTGATAAGATAGCTTATTCTAAAATATTATCTTTCATATGCTGGTTACGACAATCTGGATTTAATATATATAAAATAAGTCGAGATCAATTTCAAAGTGAATACTTGGCTCAGCTTCTAGAAGGTCAAGGTTTTGATGTAGATATGCGATCACTTGATCGTAATTCAGATGGTTATAATGCTACAAGATCTATATTGCTCGAGCAGCGTATAAAGATGCTTGATTGTAAGTTGCTTCAAGATGAGTTAGTTCACCTTCAACGAGATGCAGTTACTGGTCGTATAGATCATCCTATTGGAGGATCTAAAGATGTAGCCGATAGTTTTGCTGGAGCTTTATGGAATGCTACTTTAAAGTCTCCTGAAGTATCTATGCCTACATCTACAGTTGCGTCTGTAATTCAAACAATCAATAGACCTAAGCAAGGTAATCCTTCTAATAAATTACCTTCTATATTTACATCGCCATACATGAGGCGATAATTAAATTGAGATGAGGTAGATGTTATGAAAAACCGTTTCAAAGCAGGAGATTTCGTCGAAATTGTACCTACAGGTATATTAGTTAAGGTACAATACAATTCAGAAGGTATTTTAGAAAAAGTCTATGTGCAAGAAAATATCTCTAAAGAATTCTTCAATGCTGATATAACTAATTTAATAAAAGATAATCATCTATTACCTGTTAGTATACCTATAAAAAATGGTACTACTTGGGTAACAGGTGTATTATATGTTAATCACACATTTAGAGCCGAAGGTCAATTACCATATTGTATATTAGATCAAGCTATATCTTATTTTTGTGATAATCCCTTTGAATTTAAGTTCTATGCATTGACTGTACATAGTATGGCTGCATCTTTTAAAGGAGCTTATTCTATTATTCAATGGTTACGAATGGCTGGATTTCATACATGTCCAGGCTGGATAATACCTGCAGGTATGTCTAATAATATATTTATATTTAAAGATATGGTGAAGTACAATGTACATGAATTTAAGTATTCTGATATTTGTGCATACTATATATTTGATGCATCTAATAGCAATCTAGTGATTTCGGATCTGAATCAATATATAGTTAAATCTGTAGATAAATATGTAGACGAGTCTGGTTACATAAAATTACATGTTTGCACAGATTCTTCTGAATTATATTTAGATATATTTAAAGGTTTGAAATTGAATATTTCACAAAATAAAATAATTATTAAAGATTCTGATAATGTAGTGTATTCAACAGATGGTGATATGCATACATCTGTAGATGAGATATATTGCCCAGATTGTGGTAAATTGATACCATATAACAGTACAGGATTTACACAGTGTAGTGATACAAATTGTGTATCTAGATTATATCCAGATGTATCTCATTTCTTAATTGTATTAGATCTACCTGTTATTTCGTACCATAGGTATAAGCAAAGTATAGAAAATAAAGAATTTTTCTGCTTATCGGATATATTCCACTTAATAGAATATCAAAATGTTAATTTAACTACGTCTATAAGTAGATTGCTAGAAGCAATCATACCTGTATCTGTAGTATCAGATAAATCTTTAATAAATATATTTGTATATAGATGCAAAGATGTTTTACAAACTGTAAAATATTATTTGAAAAATCCAAAAAGCATCCAATCTGATTTAGATATCCATCATACTCAGCTGAATAGACTAGTAAATTGGTTATCTACAGATTGTAATATAGTAGATGTTTTAAATCTATTTGAGATAGATAATTTATATATTGAAGAGACTAAAAGACGATTTGACGGTCCACCTATATTTCGTGGTAAAACTATACTATTGACCGGAGATTTCATACATGGAGAGTATGAAGATGTTCAAGCTATATTGCGAAGTTATTCTGCAGATATTGTACCTGAGTTTTCAGACAAAGTAGACTGTGTGATTACCGGTGGAACATTTGAAAATATTGATGGGCACATAATTAAACAAGCTCAACAAACAGGTAGACCTATATTTACAGAATTTGAGTTCTTCTCTAAGTATGAAATTGAATCTGATCTAAAAGATATTTAAACTGTGAGGTGAACAAAATGGGGAAATGGCTTGATAAATTATTGAAACCTTCTAAGCAACCATCATATTTGAGATCGGTCGTAGCTGGATCATTCTATAAGATGTCTGATCTACGAGGTAACACAAGTTTAGCGGATATACAAACTCAAATTAATACCATGCGAGCTCTTGCGAGAGATTCTCAGGTAAGTACAGCTTTATCTTATTATGCTACAGATGCTACTACTGTTAATACAAATGGTGAAATAATATGGGCAACTGCTGTAGATGATAAATGTAAAGAAGCGGCGGAAATAGTTAATCAATTGTTTAAAAGATGGAAATTAAACGCTTATGCTCGTGATCATATTTTAGAGTTAGCTACTATAGGTAATTTATATATTCCTACTACTGAAATGTATAAGATAGATGTCGGAGGTAGTTCAAAGAAAGTTGTTGTTGATAACAATACTATAATTTCTGATGATTATGATGTTGTACCTAGTTCTAAGATTCCACCTGAGGACATTATACATCTTTGGTATCAAGGTCACCCAAAAGGTTATATGATGCAGCCTGAGGATAAAGCATCTAAATTTATATTATATCCAGAATCTTCTATAATACATTTTTCTTTAGGTGGATTGGTAGGAGATTACACGATTGACACAATAGACAGTCAAGGTAATGAGTTAACTTATGATATTCAATTTGCTCAACCGTTGATGGAGCGTTGTGTTCAACCTACTCAAACATTAAGTTTGCTTGAAGATGCAGTAGTTTTAAGTTCTTTATCTAGAGTTATCAAATTTATAAATGTAGAATGCGGAGGTACAGAAGAAGAGGAGATTAGGAGCTCTCTGCAACAAATAAAAGATGCTATAGAACAACAATTATCTATAAATACTAATACAGGAGATACTCAAAGTTATGTAAATCCTCAAAGCCCTAATAATTTAATATATCTACCTAGAATAAAGGGACAAGATGCTGTATCTATAACTGATTTAAATATGGCTGAATCTTCAGATGCAGATAATAAACTGCTTCAATATTATCAAGATAAGAAATTATCTGTATTAGGTGTACCTAAAGAAGCAATGAATTTTTCATCTTCTGAAGGTCTAGGTAATGCAGGTTCAGTAATGTCACAGAGATCAGCTTTATACGCCAATGCGTTGCAACGACTTGAGACTTCTTACATAGCTGGCTGGACTGATGCATTGAATAAATATTTTATTGCTAAAGGTCTAAGTGGATATGTAGATAAATTTCAATTACATATGAACCCAATAGTAACAGAGATGTCTGCATTAGCATTTGATAAGAGAGATTCTGCATTAAATCAATCTCAAACAGTTATTGAAATATTAAAAGAATTAGGCGTAGAATCTCGTAAAGAGTATGTTACTGCATTAACAGAACTATTATCTGATGTATTACCAAAAACAGGTGCATCTGTATCCGGTTGGGACATCGATGTAGATGAAAGTTTATCTGACGAAGGGGATGGTATAGATGTTCTCAAGTGATCAGCTCGCAGAAATGTTCTTTCATGATCTTAAACAATACAACACAACTAACTTTAAAACAATAGCTAATGCTGATTTATCTATTTCTAATCCTATAATATATAAATCGTTTAGTTCTGTAGTTACTAGATATTTTATATTTCAGGAGCATCATCCAGAAATAAGCGATATGGAGCACAGAATATTATATTTTAAATTAAAAATAGATATGATATCTAGATACTTTTCTCAGTACCCTTCTGATTCGATAGAAGATCTTAGACCATTTCAAATAGAATTATTAAATTATGTTAAACTGCATGAATCAATTAAAACAGGTGATATGAATGTATAATCCTTTAAGGTATTCTATAACTAGTTGGTATATGTTACCTCAATGTATGTCTAACAATAGTCGTAAGTTACATCTAGTAGTAAGTGATATACTGAATGATTCTCGATTATCTGGTACACTTATTCAGCTTAAACATGAAGATTTTGGAGTATTATTTGCATGTATAGTAAATGGTTCAGGGACATTGATAAATTATCAAGATAAGTCTTTAATACCTGAGCTATCAACTTATCAAATACTTACAGAGTTATCTAAATATGGGTTCTTAATTGAGTATACAGAGAATACTAATTTGAGTGGTGATCAAATTCAATACTTACTAACTCTAGATCAGCTTGGATATGATAAGATAGCTCTATGCTCAGTTCATTCTTCATCTCGAGATGAAGATAAAATTGATAGATATGTGACTGCATTTATAGTTTCAGATAATCCTAAATGGTTGAATAATACATATGTAGTACCTAGATCAGAATATAGTGAAGCACTGATTAAAGGTACAGCAATTAATTTAACAAATATCAGTATAACTAAAAAATTTAAATGGAATTGGTTAAACTATGTTGCAAATATATCTGATATAATAGAAGGAAATAGATGAGGCGATAAATATGAGTATAAATTTGATAGGCTCAGATATTAAACTCCAAAGACTTAGATATGATGAAGCATTGACTATGCAAGGTGTATCTGCAGAGTATCAATATCCTAATATGCCGAGTACAGACATGCAAGGTCAGCCTGTAGTGGATAGCTATTCCGAATATTTATCTACTCACATATTTTTTGACGGTAACCCTAAAGTAAAAACTTTTAAACGATTAGGTTGGGTAGTAGAAAATGATAAAGATCTCCCATTCTTAATTCATTGTAGTTTTAATTTACCTCATCTGCAGAAAGATTGTTTATTCACTTTATCTGGTCAATATACTGAATTACCTGATAGAGTGTTCAGAGTAGTAGAGCTAACTAGTGACATACAAGCTCCTGATCATATGATATGTCAATGTATACCTGTATATGATAAACAAACTGTAGGTCGAACTAGATCTGAGATAAAACATACATTTAATTCTTCTAATCATTTTTTATTAAGTAATACAGACTATAGAGGGCATTATATAGATGCTAAGAAAGGGGATTAACTATGATTTATCTATATGATGAAGCTATTGTATCTGATATGATGCGATCATTTAATTCTGATGCATTAGGTAATCCAGTAGTGACTATAGTTGACCCTGAGAATGTTATGGGCATAGCTGCACAGATAAAAGATGATGCTATAACCTTCCCTATAATAGCTATAACTAGGGATTCTAATGTATCTATAGATACATCTAGATTGAATTTTACAAGATTACACAAAGGTGTAAGGTCAGTCATAAATAATCGCACAAATGAAATATACTATGAACAGTCTATGCCTATCAATTTAAGTTACAAATTTACATTATTAACTACTAATGTAGCAGACATGGATGAGCTTGTTAGAGAAATATTGTTCAAGTATACTTCAATGTATTTCTTAGAGATACAATTACCTTATGAATGTAATAGAAAAGTTAGATTTGGTGTAGTTATTGATCAAGATAATGCAATTGAACGATCATCTAGTTCATCTGAATATATACAATCTGGACAACTTCATCAAACAATAGTTTCATTAAGATGTGAAGGGTGTGTCCTTGTTACTTACAACAAAGTTAAGTTACAAAGAATGATCCATGATTCTAAAGATGTTGAAACTGTTGAACCTTATATAGATGATGTAAAGGAGGGATGAATTTGATCAAGTATAAAAATGTATCAAATGTATCTCAAATATTTTATGGTATTGTATTTGAACCAGACAGCATAAAAGAAGTACCAGGTTATATAAATGCAAAAAATTTTATTCGAGTAACGGATGAAGTATCTGATTCAATTGAATCTAAGTTAGTTACAGAGCCTGTTAAGTCTGATGCTGCAAGATCTACAACTAACCCATCTAATAAATCAAATGATTCGTCTGTTAAATCTACTAAAACTATTAAGGAGTGATATGTGAATGGCAAAGATAGTAATAAATGAGATAAGTCAAAATTATGCATACAACACAAGCTCTTCTACATTTGCAACTGTAGCATTACCTATAACAGCTTCTTGGGGACCTGCATATATGGATGCTAATACCTTAAGTATATCTGAAGATGATATGCTAGATAGAACAAACTGGAGACGATTTCCTTCAAGTCAAGCTGGTCTAGAGGAATTTGTCGCTACATATAGAGGCCCTGCAGCTAATTATAGATTAGCTAAAGATTACAGCTATCAGATGGCGATGACCTTATTGACTGCTGGTTATGACATATTGGTCTGCAGATTATGCCCCGGTACAAAAGCACAAGCTGTATTTGCTGCAACTGAATCTACTTCTCTTGGGCAAAGTACACCTCCAGCCTCGTTTAGACTTATTGTCACAGCTAAATACCCTGGTACATTTGGTAATTCTTTACAAGCTATTATCAAACAGAGTGTTGATAAAACATATTGGACACTCACAATATATACAGTAAATAATTCAAATATTAGAACAGCTGTAGAAAGTGTTAAATTCGTACTAGATATTTCTGCATCTACTGATAATTTACCTTATGTAGAAGAGGTAGAGTCTAATTTTGTAGACTTTTCTGTAGATGGTGAATTTACAGATAAAATGACACTATCTACTAATTCTATTAGATTATTCAATGGTGATGATAAAGCATCTGATGGCAATCGTACAGCTTCTGATCTTATTACTCAAGCTATTGAATTAGCTAAAGCTAGATATAAGTATGTAGGTTCTGAACTTTTAAGTGCAAACAGGTACTTGATTGCACTAGAAACTGCTAAAAATTCAAGTAAAACATCTAAGACTGCTGCTTCTAATATCAAGTACAATGAATGGTTGTATACAAGTGCTTGTAAAGTATATGATTTGCTTAAAGATAAGTTAGCATACAGCCCTAATCGTATAATTAGTCCTGGATGGGATGATCAAAATATATCAGCAATTGATGATAGTAATGTTACGCTCGAATCTTTTGTATTGTCAGCATTGCATATTAAACTTATGGATGTAGCTTACAATAGTCGATGTGCTACAGCATTGTTAGATATACCTAGATCCTTACCTCGTAATGGTGTATATGATGAGACTTCTGGTACATTAGGATATGCTCAACAGCTTTCTAGATACACTCCTGAAAATTCTGATTATGATGTGAATGTAGCTTTATATCCAACACATTCAGCATTGTTTGCACCTTGGGGTCAATATACATATGTAGGTATGTCCAAGATGTCACCTGCATCTCCATCATTCCAAGCTTTATTGATTCAAAGAGCTATGCTAAAGAATCAAGCCTTACAATATGAATGGGCATTGCCTACTAATAGATCTCATAATCTAAAATTAGGTAAACTAGACTATACAGTACCAAAGAAATTATTAGATCAATGGCAGAGTTTAGAAGGCGTAGGAGTTAATGTCATAACAAATGTTCCGGATCTAGGCACATGTTTATGGGGAAATTCTACATTATATGATGTACCTCCAGCTACATATCAAGCATTAGCAAACTTATCTACTAGATATCTTGTGAATGCAGTAGAGAATGTAGTTTATAGATGTGGTACAGCTATTACATTTCAGTATAATAACAATGAAGCTTATGCATCTTTTTATGCAGGTGTGACACCAATTCTTGACACTATGAAAAATGTAGGAGCTATCGAAGACTATTATGTTAAGATGGCTGCAGATATTGATGGATTAGATCAAGTTAATTGTAATACAGTCGTAGGCAAAATATATCTTGTTATAAATGGAGTAATTAATGATATCATAGTAGATCTTATTGCATTACCTCCAGAAACAGATTTAACTCAGTTCCAGTCATAAAAATTAAATCTGTTTAAATCGTTATATATTAACGAACTAACAATTAATATCTAATCTAGAGCATAGCTTAAAAGAGGTAAGCTAATGTATTAGATGATCTATATTAAGATAGACATATTTACTGTGTCTATCTTAATTATTAATATGAAATAATGGAGGGATTGATATGAAGCGATACATTACAGCAGCATCTGAGTATATCAATGATGCAAACAGTAAAATAGATTCTACAGGTTTTGTATATGATGAAGATGGTTCTCTCATTGATTATGTAGGTGAAGCTAAATCTGTTGTAATACCTGAAGGAGTTGTAGGGATACCATTCGGATTATTCAGAGATAATGACTATATAGAAAAAGTAACTATACCTAAAGATGTACAATGGATTGAATCTAAAGCATTTTCCGGCTGTGTATATTTGAAATCTGTAATATTCTCAGATAACAGCAGATTATCTGAAATTGATCCTAATGCCTTTGAAAATTGTATCAGTTTAAAACGAATAGATATCCCAGATACTGTACATAAGATAGGCTGGGGAGCTTTTTCTAGGTGTTATAGCTTAATCAGTGTACATCTGCCTAGTCGAATAACTGATATACCGGATTTTATGTTTGATAGATGTTATGAACTGAAACAGATATTTATTCCGGACAATGTTAAAATCATAGGCGAATGCTCATTCCAAGATTGCAAGAATTTAGTTTCAGTAGATCTACCTAAAGATCTAGAAAAAATTTCAGAATGTGCATTTGAAGATTGTATAAACCTATCTGATATAGTTGTACCTGATAGTACTGATGTAGAAGAGGATGCTTTTGAAGGTTGCGATAGTTTAGAGATATAGTTGTCCACTTACATTAAATTATCTTCTTATGCCTTAATCAAAATTACCTTAAATAGTTAAGAGATAAGAACATTCTTTAAGATTATCATAATGAAGGAGGTTATAAGATGTTTTCACCTTTAGAAATGGGAACAAATCATATGTTAGGTATAGATAATTTTGTTCCTTTGACTACAAATAATTTCGAGGTACGCGTATACAATATGGATGGCAGCGCCCCTACAGAATTTTCAGAGTTGCTTACACTAAGTACTGATGAAGTAGGTGCTATCAAAGAAGATCAAGATAGCATTGTTGTACATTATGGTAACGGTTTAATTAAGTTTCCTTCAAAAGTCACATTTGCAGATGTCGATTGGACACTTAATTGTTATTGTGAGCCTAATGTTCTTGAAGCTCTTAGAGAGTGGCGTCGTCAAGTATATGACCCTGATACAGAAAAGATGGGTCTACCATCTCAGTATATGAGAGTTGTATATTTTATTAGATATGATGGTCAAGGTAATGTCAGAGATGTTATCAAGTGTCCAGGTACTTGGATTGGAGCATTGGATAACGGTTCTATGTCGCAAACTGGAGGCGATGTAGTTAAGGTTCAAGTGCCATTTATAATCTCAAAAGCAATTTATCTTAAGAAATCAGATATATCTAATTAATATTAATAGTCTAAATCATAAAGGTATACTTTAGTATACCTTTATTTTTTTATGGTTGATAAATCGTTAATTATGTAAAGATATGTTTTAAGAGGTGTAAGATATGGACAGTCGAATATGCAAAGAATGTGGCCGTGTATTCTTACCTAGATGTGGTACACAAATATACTGCAGCGGACCTCATACTGCAGAGTGCAGATACTGCGGTAAATTATTTGAATATGTATGTTCTCCTAGAGAAAAACCTAAGTATTGTTCAAAAGAATGTATAAATAAAGGCAGAGAACAAACTGTTAGAGATCGCTATGGTGTTCACAATGTATCTGAATTAGATTCTGTAAGGCAAAAGATAAGTGATGCAAATAGCTCAGATATAGTAGCTACTAAACGAAGTAATACTTGTATGCAGAGATACGGAGTAAAGAATGTTTCTCAATCCGATGAAGTTCGATCTAAATTATCCCAAATAATGAAAACAGAAGATTATTTAAAAGGTAGAGAGCGTACTTGTTTATCTAGATATGGATATTCTTCACCTATGCAATGTCAATCAATTAAAGACAAGCGAAAATCTACTTGTATAGAAAAATATGGTATGCAAGGACATCCTTTGACTACATCTGCATTATCTAAAATTATAACAGACCCGAGTAAAATAGATGAATATATTCAATTTAAAGCTAATCCTAAAGATTATATACTTAAACATTATCCAGATCATCTACCTAGTATATATCAGTTAATTGATCAATTAGGTGTATCTAACACACCTATATATAACATATTGATAAACAATAGTTGTAACGATTTGATCTGTCATAATTACAGTAACATGGAGGATGAGGTAACAAAGTTTATTCAAAGTTTATTACCTGATATAGTCATTGAAAGAAACAATAGAAAGATAATAGCTCCACAAGAGATAGATATCTATCTTCCTGAATATCAGATAGGCATTGAATGCAATCCTGCATCTACGCATAATTCATCTATTATTGATGCTTGGGGCGGGCAACCTAAACATTATAAATATCATCAAAATAAGTCATTTGCAGCACAGAAAGCTGATGTATTTTTGTTTCACATATTTGGGTATGAATGGGTGAATAAGAAAGATATAATGAAATCTATGATAGCTAATTTATTGCATGTAGCTAATAGGAGGCTCAATGGTAGAGATACATATGTATGTGAAATATCCGGAACTGAATGTAAAACATTTTTAAATAATAATCACAGGCAAGGCTATACAACATCTAAAGTACGACTAGGGTTAAGATTAAGAAGTAATGATGAGTTAGTGAGTGTAATGACATTTGGTCATATGCGTAATACTATGGGTAAGAATCTATCTTCTGATGAAGATGTATGGGAGTTATCTAGATTCTGCTCATTGATAAACACTTCAGTCAGAGGTGCTGGTAGTAAATTGTTCAAAGCTTTTTTACATATGTACAATCCAAATAGAGTAGTATCATTTTCAGACATAGCACATACAACAGGTAAGCTATATTCAAAACTAGGATTTAATTATGTATCAACTACATCACCTAGTTATGTATGGTCTGATATATATGATAATGTATATTATCATAGAGTAAGTTGTCAGAAACAATATCTTAAGCGTTTATTAAATGACCAGTCAATAGATATCAATGATACAGAACGCCATATAATGGAGTCTCATAAGTTTGTTAGATTATATGATAGTGGTGTTATTCGCTGGGAGTATACTTGTGAATAACAGTTAACTAACCTTTTATCGTACTGTTATGATCAAACATTCAAATTTAATTAAATCAGATATAGAGTTTAATCTATGTTATATGTTCACTGAATGAATTTGATCATTGATTCAATAATATACAGATAGGAGAATAATATATGAAAATAATGGCAGCTACTAATAAACGCAAGTCATTAGAAAAGCTTGCAGAATACGAAAGGACAATCTATCAATTGCCTAGGTATTCTGTAGATATTGACATCGATAAGAACATTGTTACAATATGCGATAGATACGGTAGATTAATTGATATCATATATCCGGATACTAAACCTGTAAGTGTAAACAGGTATAAATTTCGAAAAGCTTCGCAGGCTGATATAGATAATGGAGAACAACTGTATGTTAAAGAGAGATATTCTACAGTAACACAGAAGCAATTAGCTAAGCCACTTTCTAGAGTAAGTGTAGCAGGTGAATACTGACGAAATTAAATTGGAGCATATATATATGTTCTAATTTAAATCATTTTGATACAAATTATTAATAAACTATTAAATTTAATCAAAACATATTGACTTCAACTCAGCATCGTTATATAATATGTTCATATTAATCATTACATGAGAGGATGTTGAATATGTTGTTAAAGAAGAAAATAAAGTTAATGCGTCAACTTGTCAAATCATTTTCAGATATGACGCAAGGTGTGTTTAAGAAAGATCATTATTGTTTACATATTGACTATGTAGATGGTAATAGTAAGAATTTCTGTTTCAAACGATTGAAAACAGCTTTAAGTCAACTTCAAGCTATGATGGGACAAGAGAAGTACTTGAACGATGTTGAAGAGATATACTTTGTTTTATATAGCGAAAGTCACGATATGTATGAAATTGCTGCATATGAACAAGGAAATCTCCGTGTACTATAAGGAGGATCAAATATGCGAAAAGCACTTATATGCTTGCTGATGTTTGAAGAAAAGAGAATATTAACTGCAATCGAGGATGTGTTATCTGATATCTCTCAATTGAAGAATCAGATGGTAGAAGAAGATAACATATTTAGATCCTCTAAATCAAATGTACCAACCGATATGCCTGCTGATTTTTGGTATCCTATCACAGAGAGATGTCACAGTAAAAATCTATCTTCTTTAAATAAGGCAATAGAAGATAAACAAAAAGAATTGATGGCATTGCAAGAGGATCTGTCTTCAATTCGTAATAAAATGAAAAGGTAGGTTGTAGGTATGTTGTGATAGTCATATAATGAAGAGATCTATAAAAATAAATATCTAAATAAATGTTACATTTAAGCATCTGTTTGAATGTAACATTAGAAAGAAAGGGATTGAATATGATACATTTCTACAATGGAGAAGTTATTGGATGGGAATCAGCAATACGAGGAATGCGTAACCCTATGAATTCTTGGAATAAGAGGGATAGTGAGTTCGATGGACATTATTCTTATAAGCTTAATGAAGATGCTCAAGTAAACATCGGTCCTAATGACCTCGACCTTATGACTCGTCTTCGCAACGCTGGCACAGACCATCGTAAATTTATGCGAATGATCACTGTATATGTTGATATCTTAGCTCCATTATATTGGTAATTTTTTCTGCCAATGAAACACTTTTCCTAGTTATCGCTAGGGGTCGCTTATGCGGCTAACGGGGGAACCACCCATTGGAATCCCGTGGGAAACATTTCAAAACACACAT
>ERZ1024397.10-NODE-10-length-42841-cov-159.343033_pt1 | contig 42841 bp, 66 predicted proteins | sample MGYA00520786_ERZ1024397 | MGnify/ENA primary metagenome ERZ1024397 (study PRJEB33242, sample SAMEA3444275) | Homo sapiens | biome: Host associated; feature: Gastrointestinal tract; material: Stool | place: Uganda | collected 2011-01-01 ... | reverse complement strand
CGGTCTCCCGTGTTGGTTGCAGCGCTCCAGTTTCCCGTGTTGGTTGCAGCGCTCTCTCCATTTGTTCGTTTTAATGTAAATTCAACAAATGCATTCACAAAATTATGTATTGAGAGCTTCGCGCCAATTTTTAATTTTGTAGTACAAAATTTTCGTCCGTCGTCCGTTTTTTCGTCCGCAAGCGCTTCGACTTCCGCGAACTCGTTTATTTCAGCGTTATCGTTTACAAACCCGTAATGCTCAAGCACATCAAACGGATTCTTGCAGTAGTGCATTCCAGTATTGCAAATTTTTGCTTCCGGCTCTTCAAACACAGCATTTTCCTCGTATTGTTTGCCCCGGCAAATCATACCGGGCTTAAAAGCCTTATATCCAATTTTGTCCATGTTTACCTCCTGAGCGGCGCACATGCCCGCTCCCAGCTCTCTGCCCATCCGTCCGGCTCCGCTCTCATAATTTCGTAGCCGTCTTTTGTTTTTATCCCGTGATATACCCGGCTGGCTATGGTCTCGCGGGACATGCCTAATAAATCCATAAGCTCTTTCGCTTTATACCGTCCCTGGTACTCATCGTTCTTGTACAGGTCGTACAAGATTATCTTTCGTCCCATTCCGCTTTCCTCTCTTCCTGCACCACTGCGGACTGTTTGCCACTTTCTGCTCGATTAGTCGCATATCTACGATGCACAGCCGCCGGTATCCGTCCTGTTTCTCCTTGCGGATCAGTACGCAGGATTCGCAGCCATCGCAGTGCGGCAGCGTTGCTTTTATCCTTCTCCTGTAGTCCCGCTGCTTCTGCCGGTATGCTTCCGGATCTGCCTGCCGCTGCCGACGCTTTAACAGCGCCCTTATATCCGTGCCAGACATGATGCAGTCTGGATGCTGGCAGGTCTCACAGACCGGATAGGCACAATCCTTTGTTGCTCTCATACCCGCCTCACTTTCCCAGCAGGGCAGCTTCCAGGCTGTCCATGTCGTAGTCGTGTTTCATAAACTGGTTATACTGTTCTGTGCTGGTCTGCTGCCGCTTTGGCGGCTTCGGCTTCTTGTACTTCTCTGGCAGATACTCGTCAAATTTCAGCTTCCGCAGGAAATTTTCAGCGTTCAAGATATATTGCTGCTGCGTTCCGCGTATCTGGCAGGCTTCGGCGTAGTTTCGGGCTGCCTGTACAAGATCGTCAGCGTCTACACCCATCCGCAGGGTGTTTAAGTATTCTACAGCCACACCTGGAAGGTCTGCCCCTGCTTTCGGGTAAGCTGCAGCAAAGTTCTCAAACCGCTCTGGTTCCTCGCGCGATATTGTTTTGGATTCGTATTCGGATTGGATTGGATTACGGGGACTATTACAAGCATCTGTTATCTCATGATTGCAATTGATATCAGATGATATCAGATTCTTGCAACTGCTTTCTTCCGCTGGGTATTTGCTTTTCTTTGCTCTCACTTGCTGGTGATCTCCCCAAGTTACCATGTGTAAGTACGGTCGTCCCTGAACATAATATTCTCGGACCAAGCCTACAGACGTCAACTTCTGCAGGGCATCAGCAATCGTCTTATTTGTAATATCCTTCAGCGGAAAGCATGTCCCGCGGATAATCGCAGGTCTTCCGTCGAATCTTCCATAATCGTCACAGCTCACGATCAGGCGGTAGAACAGGACTTCTTCAAACCAGGTTAATTGGTCAATCGTATCTGATCGGCAGATAGATTCTTTTAAAATCCTGTTTGGCATCTTATCCGCCTCCATTCAGGCTCGCAAGCCATTCATCCATTGTGATCTGGTTCTTTTCCAGCTCATTTTCCAGCGGCTTCTTATCTTTTCGCAGATATCGTTTCGCTGCATCCACATTCATGCGATTCTCAGCGGTTCGGGAACTTTCTATTGCCATCCAATTTCGAACCAGATTCTTTTCATCTTCCGCCGGTCTGAAATACCCTTTACCATCCTGCAGATTGATAATCAGTTCTGCATCGCAGTCGTTTTTATTTACTTCTGCGATCAGCCGCCGCACCATTCGATCACTCATGTGCGTTGTGGTCTGCAGCCAACGTCTGGAAACAGCATTTTTATGTCCGGTCGGGATGTAATCTAAAATATTCATGATCTTTCTCCTGTGGGGGATGCGCCGCTTGCCCCCGACGCTGGGGTAACAGGAGGTCCCCGTCATGCCCGTGATATATACTCCCCAACAAGTCCCGAATCAGTAGTTTCTTTTAGCTTTCGCCGGGTGTTGCAACCCTGATTTCCTCTATTTCAACGCGGATGTATGGTTCACCGTCCGTGTAAATAAAGTCATGCGTAAAATTCAGAACATATTTCGGATTATCGTCTGGAATCACTCCGCAATCTCGAAGAGCGTCCTCGATAAATTTGTCTGCAAGACCAAAGATATTCCCCCGGTCCCGCTTGATGCCTTTCTTCGGCTCTGCGAACGTATAGTGCAAGATAACCGGCTCTGACGTTTTCCATCGCTTTAAATCCCGTCGAATCGCGTTTGCAGCAATCATCACATACTGCCTTTTCAACCGCCCGCCTGCTTTCGGATTCTTACCGATTTCAGTCAGATAATTGTTTAAACTCGGGAATGTCCTGTCTCCGAAAAATCGTCCTCTGATCGTAAATTCCTTTCTCATAAAAACGACCTCCCGTACCGCATTCGGAACGATTCCCGCGCATCCGATTTGCTCATCCCATCGGCGCACCGATCACGCTCATATGCCATCTGTCCAAGCATCTTTGATAGTTTTTCAGCCATCGGATTGTCATGTATCCGCGTTTCTTTTTTCCCTGTTACATGGCATTCATTACAGGCGATTACTTTCAACCCATCTTCCTCTGCCAACTGCCGGATACCGCGTCCGAAAATCAAATGATGCTCTGTATTGCATGGTTTTCCACAGAAAACGCAATATCCGGAAAATCTCTCATCTGTCAGTGTAGATTTCATATCATTCCCCCAGAATCAAATCTTCCATGCGGATCGGCTTCAAAAGCACTTCCGTCTTTTTACAGTAATCACACATCCCGCAGCGCATCGGTTCGGCTTCTCCGTTCTTTACCGCAAGGACAGTTGGTAAATTCATCGCAACTTCGTTCAGCGCGTGATCAAGGCTCATCTGGTCGATATAGATCACTTTGATTTCCGGGCTGTCCTCTTTCGTGACAGCTGATATGTAACAAGGCAGCTTCTTCCCTGTGTTGATCTCAACGATCTTCTGGTATACGGCAAGCTGGATTGTATAACCCCAGTATTCAATAAATGACGCATACCCATAATCTTGCACTTTCCACATCTTATGAATGTTTGCGGAAGTTTTCAGGTCAACGATTGCTTCTCCTGCGATGTAACTGTCCATCTTGATCTTCCAGTCACATCCGAGCAGGTGCCCCGTCATAATTACCTGCTTTTCCCCGCTCATCGTTTTCATGAAAAGCGGATCAGCAAGGCATCTCTGAATCATCACATCCGCCTGTCTGTACTTTGCAAGCAACCGCCGCTCCTTACCGCGTGTGAATATCTCCGGATGCTCTTCAATGAACTGTCCCTGTGTTCCCTCGAAAAAGCTGTCAACGTAGCTGCCAACCAGCATTGCATCTGTTGTCGGGTCGTTCCACTCGCCTTTTAGCTTTGCCATTGCATGAGCTTCGCATCCGATGATTCCCATATGTCCACAGAAATCAAGGTACTGATGCACGGACATATACGCTATGTCCGCGTCCCTGCTGTAATAGTTTTCCGGTGTCAACACAAAATCACTCATGCTGCACCTCGCTGTCTGTCACACGAAACTCCAGATCATCCGACCCATCCGCCGCAAAAGCGTCTACAAGCTCATCACTCTTCGGTGCTGTCGCTGTATTCACATCCATCAGACTTCCATCTTCCCATGCCTTTTCAGCTTCAACGCTTTCAAAGTCTGTATCAATGTGCTTACATAACCGCCGCAGGACTGTTTTCTTTGCCATTTCATCCCAACTGCATTTCCAAGCCTTTGACTGTGTCGCTTTGCTGTAATTCGCCCGGACATTGTTTACGTCGTCCTTCGACATAATCTCGTAATCCAGCCCGCCATCCTTATACAGCACTACTGCAAAAACGCCTACGATTTCGCCTGTATTAAAAGGCAGCGGTTTAAAATCAATGCTTGGCTTCCCGTGTTCAATTATTTCTGAAAAGGAATCCCCGTCCCGCACAACTCGCGCGTACACGTCCTGAATTGGTCGGATGCTGTACCGCTTTACAAATTTCACTTCGCCTTTGTAATCTGTCTGGAAATTCACGCTGTTCCCATAGGGAATCAGGTAACATTCTTTCCGGAAGAAATCCAACCCCAAATACGCACCTTTCAGTAATCCGAGCTGCAGCTCTGCCGGATTTACTCTTGCAAGTTCCGGCTTCTCATTCATCACTGCAAGGCAGTTCTGGACAAATCTCTGCCGGTTGAAATCCTTCGGGAGTGCGTCCTCCACCTGCACCAGCTTGTCAGTAAGCTTTTCTGAAAAGCTCTTTACTACTTCATTCGCCATTTCTGCTTACCCTCCAGTTCCCGGAATAAAACCATTCTTCCAGACTTCCTACGATCTCGAAAAATTTATCCTGACTGATATTCACACCGAAGACCGGCAGAAAATCCTGTACGAACTGCTCCGCTGTTTCTTTATCTCCCGCAATGCGCTCTGCTGCATAACCAAGCGCATCCGCTGCGTTTACCTTTTTACCCTGTTCGGGTCCGATACCGATGTACATGTCTCAATCCTCCGTCAGTGGGGTTGAGCTGTTCCGGCATTTAGCTCAATCCCCAGAATCTTTGCAACCGCTTCGCATGTGATGTAGCCGACTTCTTTCTGCGAGAAAACAGTCAACACACGCACCCTTGCTTCAGTTGCGATCAGTTGTTCGTACCGTTCCAGTGGCACCGTAACCATAATTTTTTCTGTATCCATTGCATTTCCTCCGTTTTCTCTCTATAATGAGAGTGTATTGTATTTTTCTTCGATGCAGAGCCAATCCGCCAAGATCACAGCTCTGCATCATTTTTTTTGACCATCTCTCGCGCTCCGATCAGAAACGCTACCGCTGCGGTAACCGCCAGCGTCGCAGGGAACCACTGCAGGGCTGTTGTTTCCCACAGGATCACTGCCGCTGTCAGGCAGTTTGTCCCAATTCCGAACATTAAATCTTCCATAGCTTGTCCACCTTACTCTCCTCTCCCGAACATCTGTAAAATCTCGTCATCTGTAAAATGTAACACTCTGTCAAGCGCCCAGATCTCTCCCAACCGGATTGTTTCGCCCTCTGCTTTTCGCTTTACGAGGGTGTATCTGTTTATGATATTCCGGCGATCAAGGTCTATCCCGGTCAGTCCGCTGCGGGCTAATCCAATGTTGATAACCCGCCGCACAGCTTCTTTGCGGTCTGCGTACATCCCAAGTGTCTTTACTTTCGGCATCTCTCTTACCTCCATATCCAATATAAATTTGATAAAATCAGCGCCGCCATCGTGATTCCCCACGCTATGCGCCATTTCTTTGCATCCCGCTTTGCTTCTCCGATAACCTCTACAGCAAAGCTATCTTCTCTTTCGTTAATATCCACACCTCCTGTCTCTTGTTTCCTGCTTATCTCCGTCCTATACTGTACTCACAGGATCCTGCCAGATCCGAGTACACAGAAAGGAGTGTGCAGGCGTTGGAATTGTCATCGAGACTCTATCATTGCCATAAAATCAACAAAAATGTAACTATTCTTGAGGATTACGAGATTGTTGATGGCAAGAAGCGCCTAGTGCGTTGCTCATGTCCATATCATGAATACAAGGATAAGAAGCCGCACTGTGATGGGAATACGGAGTTTGGTTTTCCGTGCAGTTATGCAAAAAGCTAATAACCAGGCTAATCAACTCATCACATCTTTCGCTTGGAGATAGGTAACAATAAAGCCGTAAGTCGCATTTGCAGCAATCCCCAGACATGTCTTTGCAGTGCTTGCTGACGGCTTTATTAAATTCCACTGCGTTCATCATTCGCTTTCTCACCTCCCATCTTCGCCGCTTACTGCTTTTTCTAAGTCTCTGCGAACCCGGAAAGCGTTCGCGTTAGAAAGCAGCACCGCCCGGTCTTCTTTCGGAAGAAGCAGGAGAATGGAAACAAATTCCTTGATTTCTTCCTGTTCATCCGCTGTTATTACATCTTTCAACATGTTCATTTTTATCACCTCACTTTGTATCTTATGACACAATTATACGTCCCATTGACACTCTTGTCAATAACTATTTTGTTGACAATGGCACTTTTTTCTGATATGATAAGTGTAAAGGCAGGAAGGTGGTGATAGATAATGAAAGAACGCTTGAAAATATTGAGATCAGAACTTGGATATACACAAGAAGAGTTTGCAAAACGACTGGGCTTAGCAAGAAACAGCATTGCAAATTATGAAATTGGGCGGCGTGAGCCTACAAATGCTATCATATTCTCAATATGCAGAGAATTCGGCGTAAATGAAGACTGGATCAGGAATGGGAATGAACCGATGTACCTACCTGCAAGTGACAAACTGGAAGGATACCTCGGACAGATCTCAAAGGGCGACGACACCTTTATAAAGGACTTGATAGAGGTATATATGGAGCTTGACGAAACATCAAAGGAAGCGCTGCGGAAAATCGCCTATGCAATGGCAACAAAATATAAGGAAAGGGAGCAACCTTAAAAGCTGCTCCCACCCCTTACTTTTCGATGAAAACTTTAACAAATGAATATATCTTTTTTAAAAAGACCTCATTGTTAATCTCATCGACCATATTTTTAATGAGCTGTTTGTAGTCCATCGTGCATCCCTCCCAACACGAACATTTGTTTGATTATATATTAACACAAGGTAATATATATTTCAACAGATGCGTACAGGGAAACGCGGTGAAGCGTCGAACCTACGCGGCAAAAAACGACAGACTGCGCAGGTTTTGACAGAATGTTACACATGGTTATATCGCTGCGGCGATTAACACATAAATACAATATGAGGAGGATAAGATTATGGCACTTATCACATGCCCAGAATGTGGGAAAGAAATCTCGGATCAGGCTTCTGTCTGTCCAAACTGTGGCGCTCCGGTTGCAAAAAAATTCTGTCAGCACTGTGGAGAACAGATTGACAAAGATTGCGTGATCTGCCCTAAATGTGGGAAGCAGGTGCAGGAATCAGGGCAGTCGAATGTTGTGATCAACAACTCGGCAAGCTCAAGCTCTTCTGCAAGCTCTGCTTACAACCGATACCGGACAAAAGTTGCCAAAAACAAATGGGTATCGTTGATCCTCTGTATATTCTTAGGATGGATAGGCGCACACAAATTTTACGAAGGCAAAGTCGGCATGGGAATTTTATATCTTTTCACGTTTGGCTTATTTGGAATTGGATGGATTGTTGATATTATTTCTATTATTTTCAAGCCAAATCCCTACTATGTTTAATAAAAAAAGAAAGCCCCGATGCTGGTAACACCGGAGCAATCAAGAAAACTATACAGCACATGAGGTGATGGTATGTTTTCCCTCGCAAGAAAAGTATACCACAGCCTCCTACACCTGTATAGGTGTATTTTTTATACCTAAAAGGAGGATTAACTATGGCAACAGCAAAAAAACTCCCGTCTGGATCATGGAGATGCCGTGTTTACGACTACACAGACGAAAACGGGAAAAAACACTATAAATCATTCACGTCTGACAATCCAAAGCCCGCAGGAAAGAGAGAGGCTGAGGCTGCCGCCGCTGCTTATGCAGTTTCAAAAAAAACTGCTGCTCCGCGTTCCTTAACTTTCCAGGCAGCCCTTGAGGCCTACATCGAAAAAAGGTCTGTCGTGCTGTCCCCTTCCAGCGTCCGGGAATATAAACGCGCCAGGAAAAATTATAAGGACTTGAAAGATATCCGAATAGATGACATAACCCAGGAGGATATCCAGAGGCATGTCAATGCGTTTACCGAAGGGCACTCCCCGAAGAGCGTCCGGGATAACCACGCTCTAATCAGTGCCGTATTAAGGGAGACGCGCCCCGATTTTGCACTGAACACCGTTCTCCCGCAGAAGATTCGACCGCAGCTCTATGTACCGACAGATGATGATATAAAAAAGGTTATGGAGGCAGCCAAAGGGACAGAAATGGAAATCCCAATCCTACTGGCAGCCTTCGGCCCCATGAGGCGCGGGGAAATCTGTGCGCTTGACCGAAGTGATATAGCTGGGACACGCGTCCATGTGCACCGCAACATGGTTCTAGATGAAAACAGAAAGTACATTATCAAATCCCCAAAATCATATGCTGGAGACCGTTTTATAGATTTTCCCTCCTTTATTACGGATCAGATTCCAAAAGGCAACGGCAGAGTGACGGAACTCAACCCGAATATGATCACCCAACGATTTAACCACGTCCTAAAGCATGCTGGAGTGCCGCACTTCCGATTCCACGATTGCCGGCATTACTGCGCGTCTATCATGCACGCAATCGGGGTTCCAGATGCTTATATTATGGAGCGCGGCGGCTGGGGGAATGATGGGACATTAAAAAACGTCTACCGCCATGCGATGGAAGACCAGCGCGAAAAGATGTCAAATAAGACCAACGGTCATTTTGACGCGATGTTCAATTCTCTGTAAGCATGTCATATTTCGTGTCATACTGTTGTTTATTTTAATATTTTAACGTACATATATATACTTTTAATAATATTACTATATATCCAAGAAATGCTTTAAAATCAGCATTCCCAGCAAATAAAGGAATTTCAAAGCATTATGCAAACCAGTTCAAGTCTTGTCACTCCGACTAAAAGAACCTTGAGAGATCAAGGTTCTTTTTGCTTTGTGTCATATTTCGTGTCATACATCATCAAAAAATAAAAAGCTGGGAGGACTTTGCTTGCCCTCTCAGCTTATGTCTTTATTCTGGTTTTCTTTTATTCGACACTTTTCAAAATCTCCGTTTTTTACTGCTTCTTCCGCTTCAGCAAATAGTAAAAGTTAGATAAAAAAGAAGGGGCAGCTTTTCGGCTGTCCCTAACTTTTAAAATTCATCGATCATCGGGCAATCGTGATGATCCATCTCTTTTAGATCATCTATGCTCACATAGTACTTTATGAGCGCGTATGCAATGTCTCTTTTTCCTGGTGCAGCGTTCAGGTCAAAAGTAAATGGCATCTTCCGGAGCGCATCGTTGTATGCCGCTGAAAAGATCATGTATGCCCGCGTATGTAGGTTTGCCGGTCTCTCGCCGGATTTCTGATTCCGGTAATCCTCTGCGATTCCTTTCCAGCTCAAATCCTCCGGAATCTCTGACGTAATATATACGCGCTCCGCGTAATCATCCGGCAGTTTTTCTACTTCGATGTACGCATATCTCCGCTGCCCGTCTTTCTCGTATCTAAATACGATATCCTCAATATACGGGAGTGCGGTATATTTCACTCCGTTTTGCTTCAAGACCTCTTCAAAAGGTCCATCGATGACCTGATATATTACCTCTACACCATAATGATTAAATTTTTCCATTTTTTCTTCTCCTTTTTCATTTTCTTTTTCCAGCCGATCCAGTTCAGCATTATTTGTTATACCTTAAAACTGGATCATAACTCGCGATCCTGTCGATATCTACTATCACAATCTGCCCTTTTATCATCGTAAACCAAATAAGCATTGCACCCTTTATTCTGCGATCAATCCCTTGTTTGCTCTTTAATGGTATAAGCATGTTTTTCCCGACAATTGCGATGTTGCACCCGCGATTAAAAAACCCTTTTAATATGTCGTAAAATAATTTTATCTGTAAACCTTCTTCTTCGTTTACGAGATATATCCGGTTTAAATTACCGGGCTTCTTCGCATTATAAGAGCATCCCATTGGATAACCCTTTCGCTCTTTTTCCTTCAACCATTTTCCTTTCGTCATACCTGATCTGGGCGGCATACTTATAGACTTTTCTCTCCAGTCTTTCATCCCGAGTTCTCTATAAAGTTCCGGAGAATCCATAAGAAAAAATTTTACAATATCCTGATCTTCCTTTTTAATTTTGCGAATATTATTTTTTATAACGTCAGCAAAAAACATATGGTCTCCCGGCGTTTCCAGCTTTTGAAAATATTCGTCTATGTCCGCATCAGTCAACTTTTGTACGTTTCTGCAGAAAAACGTTAAATAATTGTTGCTAAAAACCAGCTTGCTTTTTACCGGTTTCTGCATGGATACAATCCATGAATAATAGTCCATCATACGGTATTTCGTATTAAAATAGATCATCCTTTCGTTGCGGATTTCCCTTATTATTTTCCCGCCCGGAGAAACAAATATATAAATTCCGGGACGTGGTTTATATGCTCTCAGCGCAATATCTTCCAGATTTTCAGCGCCTATATCTTCAATGGCTTCCAGCATATCATTTCCCCTTTATATCAACTCAATTTTTGTTATTTTCACAAGTGTGTCCAATGGATTCTCTTTCTTCTCTACGATATCAAATTCGTAGTTGATCCACTGGTCATTTGTTATTTTGTGCGAATATGATCCGTAAGAACCAGACTCCTCATCATCCGGTGCTTCGCCCTCTCCGTCCCAGACATCGTTCAGTTCTACAATTTCTCCAACTTCAACCTCTGGAAGATAATCAACTTCAAAATCACCGGTTTCTTTTGCGATTTCGTACGCTTTTTTCACTGTCTCATTCATTTCGAGCTCTCCTTATCTGCTTTCTTGTTTTTACTCAATTTTTGTACCATCTGGGAATTCAAAACCAGAATAGTATTTTGCCCCTATGGCTTTCGCCATATTTTGGAAGTCCTCGTCGGAAAACTTCCCTGTTTTTAAACGTTGGGAAAATGCGGACTGTGATAATCCTATTCGCTTTCCAAGTTCCGTTTTGCTGATTTCAGCCGCGGAGCACGCCATGTTTACTTTTTGCTGGATGGTTAAAATTTTTACCGTCTCCTTATTATTTATTAGGTTTTCCTTATATCTTATTATATAATACTTCTGATTTTTGTCAACATGTATTTGAAACTTTTTTTGATAAAAAAACAGAGCTCATAAGAGCCCTGCTTTTCGGTGTTGTTTTTCTGTATGTCTTTGGTCAGAAAATTTACTCTTTCCGCCACTTTTTTGTTTTCCCGTCCCATTTAAAACCGCGTTCTTTCAGTTCTGCGCGGATGCCATACGTCTGCCCCGAGACAGCTTTAACCTTGTCCCAATTGATACCAAACGTGTCTCCATCCTCTGCGCCAGCATTTAACTTATATGTAAGATACTGCGTTTTATTTGTTTTAGATGTCTTTTCGCGTTTTTCAGGAGTAGCATAGTCAAAAGATAACTCCCCGGTACGATCATCAGCAGATGCCTGCAAAATCTCGTTCTTGTAATAAGACCCGTAATACCCGCGTGATTCTCTATATACTGCTTCTATTTCCCTGGGCTCTGCAGATGGATCGATGATCCCACCTCTATTTTTTTTCGCACTTCCGGCTGCGTTTAAAGCAGATCCGCGCCCACCGAAAAACTGTAAATTTATCACCATGCCGCCACCTCCACAACGTTAAATTTATCGCTAAACGGCTTTATCCTGATTATATCACCTTTGCAATCGTCTGGTACAGACCCATAAAAGATAATCTTATCAGGACATAGCCGCTTCATCATTTCATCATAGCCTGCGGCCGGGAGGACTTTGAATGTTCTCTCGGCCTATATCTTTATTCCAAGATCTTAACCTTATGGACAATCCCATTAATTCCCATCGCCGCAAACTGCTGCCGGATAACCTCTGCCTGCTCGCGTGTCCATACATCAGCTACGGATACTGTGTAAATCACTCCCGGCTCCGCTGCAGGATGCGTCCATTCCGCAGGATCATCATATGCGATATCAAGGTCTGCATCTCCCCTGATACCTGGGATCTCCCCACAGCTCGTGTACTGCCATACAGATATGTCTCCGTCAACATTTGGCTTGTATTTCTGATCCGGCTCATCGGCAAACAACATCGTGCGATAGCCTTTGTAGTATCGAGCCACCCACAACCGTGTTCCAGAAAACGCATTAAAGTCAAACCAGCACTCATTGTACACGTACAACCCAACGTACAGTCCAAAGCTGTACCCTGCTGCCATAATAACCTCCTGCGCCGCGCGGATGCACTCCGTCAGCTTTGCAGCGCCAAGCGGTCGCAGCACGTCCTTATCCTCCACATCCCACCAGACCATTGTACCAGTCAGTCCATAAGACTGTAGCAACACTACGACCTGCTGTGCTTCCTGTCGCGCTGCCTCCGGCGTGGCGGCATAGGTGTATTTGTAGACCGACATCGGGATATTACGCTTCCGGCAGCCCTCCAAATTTGCGGCAAACTGATGGTCTGCCTTGCCCGACCGGCGCACGCTGCGCAGGATTGCAAAATCTACATTCTTGTGGATCTGCGCCCAGTTGATTGCGCCCTGATTATCTGATACGTCTATTCCTTTCCACATAATCATTACCTCACCACAAAATTCTCCCATTTTTTGTAAGCGTCCACACCATGACAATCTGCTTGCATTTCTCCAAAAACTCTTTGCTTCCCATACTTTCAATCCTCCGTATAATCTTCGATTACATCACGCTTAACCCCGCGCCGGGAGATAATCGGATCACCTTATCCTTCCTTGTCTGCTTCAATAGCTGCCGCATCTGTCAAACCCTCGCCGATGACATAGCCGATAACCGTAGCACCAGCCATGATCAGCGCAGAGATCTGTGTGGCTTCATTTTCCGTCCCTCCGCAAGCCACAATCATCAGCGTCACAAATGATGCCACGCTCATCCAAAGCTTTCTGCTTGTCAGTTTTCGCATCCAATCAATCTTTTTCATTGTCATACCTCCTTAATTTTGTATATGCTTCCATCCGGATATTTGATGTCTAGAGCTAACACCTCCGGCTGCAGCTTTTCGTGATAAATGTCATCCCCGCCGGCAGCTTCGTACACATTCCCCAGCTCTCGGAAGGTCTTTAATCCGTCCGGCGTCACATATCTCTGTGATGTAAATTCCTTATGTAGCCGCCACAGAGTTGTACGTAGCGAAGCAATCGTGCGTTCGTTGTCCTTCTGGATGTACTCTTCCAGCATCCGAGTTATATTCTTTACATCCTGCTTCAATTCAATCTGTTTTTCGTACAAATCGTCCTGCCTTCTGGCAAGATTGTCCCTGATCGTAATAGATTGCTGGTGGTACTCCTCTTGCTTTGACACGACTCCACTTTGCAGCTCCTCGATATGTGAATAGACTGCTGCGATCTCCTTTTCACGCTGTTTCCGGAAAAGATTCTTTTTCTTTACCAACCCCAGTGCGTCAAGGACCTTATTCCAGCTTTCCACGATAGTCGGGATAAACATAAACACACCAGCGATCACAACCGCTATCGTCCCCCACCCAACATTTTCCGCCTTTTCTATCAGTTCAATAAGCATTTCCTACGCCTTTCTCATTCGCTGGCTTCTTTCCATACACTATCCGTTCCTACGGCTCCCGGCTCCCATACATTATTGTCGACCAGAGATTCCCAGACCTTACTATTGTGTTTTACCTTATCGCCTTTTTTATATCCGTTTGTGCTTCCCGGCTGCTCCCAGTCCGGCGTTACGCTTGGGTCTGGGATAAGAACTTTTGCGAACAGGGACGGTGCCGCTTCCGGAGTCCACTGCGTCTGCTTATCGTGGTCAGACAGGACATTATACAGCACGTCTTTATAATTGACACGCTGCCCCTTTGCCAGATGTTCCCCGTCCTTCAACGCTTCCCATTCAGGGTACAGCGATGGAACACTTAACGCCTGTGCGTCCGTGTTATCTGCGGCGCTGAGTTTGGCCTGTCCCAACATTGCTTTCAAATTCTTTTTTGCCTTTTCTGTAAACATATCACTTACCCTCCAAAATTCCGTTGATATCATTGATGCCAGATGTAATGCTGGATACATTGTTTTCCAATTTTGTCACTTTGTCAGTCAGCCCCTCCGGAAGCTCTACCGTTTCAACCTTTTCCATATGTACCGTACATACATTAACATGGGATTCTACAAATCCGCTTTCGGTAGACGTATCCTCTTGCTCGTAATTGATGGAGGATATCACGTCAGGCGTATATTCCATCCCACCAAATCTTTTGAATCCTGCATACCCGCACATTAAGTCGAGCCCGATATAATATCGCATCACAGCCGTATTTGCAGCATCTGAAAACATATCTATAATATTTTTCACATCGCTGCTTTTTATAGAGATTTGTAATGATTTCCCGCTTTGGGTAATCCCATCAATCTCCAATTCTTTGCCAGATTTAAATACGATTTTTTTCATATTTTTACCTCTTTTCTGTGTGTATTTAATTTATAATTACATTTGTTTTAGTTCACTAAGTAGGGATTTGGCCGGTCTGTCTTTTGGCCAGGATGCAGATGGCAACTGGGGATACAAAACAGGAGGTGCGGATACAGTAATCCCTTTTAAGGGGTATCCGGACTTTGATTACGAACACGGAATTTCGATTCCGTATGTTGTAGCTGCTGGAAACCCGAACGTTTTACATTATTATACAATGACCGCGGAAGATGCGGCTTACTCTTATCTTGCACTATTCGCGGTTACGGCTGGCAGCGTGGTGTCGATCGAACTTAGCGGGGTTAGTGGCCCATCCATTGTATGTAATAAGCCTGGTGGAAGCTATTCTTTTGTGCTAATCGCGAACCCTGTTTTGAACGGAAAAGTTAATTTTAGGCACGGAGGAACTGGTGACGGACATGTTTACAAACTTAGAATAAGATAACCTTTACCGATATCGTTAAACACCATAAAGCGAAGTCATTCAATTACAACAATAAAAATAGGACGATAAGCATTTGCTGTCTGGATGGATAATTTTCCACTACCAGAATCGTATCCGAGCACTTTGACTCCCATATAGCTACCCGTTATCTCTTCAGTAGCACCTCCGGTTCCGGAACTACTTAAAAGCGCGACATATTTAAAGCTATCCAGTGACAAGGTTGCATAATCCGGAATGTTTGTAACATCCAGCTGTATTGTTTCTTTTCCGGCCCAACCATTACCCTCGTTGTAAGCGATCTCGTATATGTCATTACCGGTTAATTTTTTTCGCACTGCATCAGCACCTACAATGTAAAAATCGACCCCGTCCTGTTCAAAGGAGCAGCCGCCCAAATCCCTATTTAGCGCGTCAATATTTGTCTTTGCATTCGCAAATCCGTTCGAGATTCGCTGTTCAAGGTCGTTCATATTTTTGGTGTTAAACGCATCGCCCTCCTGCGATACCAGCCCCTCACTGCGGGACACGTCATACGTTGCTGATTGTCCGTTTGCAACGTTTCTCAGAAGCCGCCGTCCTGCAAATTCCACAAGGCGGGCTTTCCACTCTTTTGGCGTAAACCATGTCTCTGCCATTATAAAATCCCTATTCCTTCCCCGGCGTAGATTTCATCGCCGCAATAATAATAACTGTCCATGACGCGGTCATATACATATTTAACATCATGTAAAATCCGCTCTATGGCATTCCATTGTTGATAAGTAACCAGCGGCGTATCTGGCGTATCTGGCGTATCTTTCAAGGTACTCCATGCGTCCCGGATGCGTTGTACATTATCACGGATCCTTTTAAAATCACTTACTCGTGGGATTTGATTCTTTTCCCACGTTTTCGTTGTTACAGTTATCGCTAAAAATCCAGCGATTTCCCGGATATTCCCTTCAATCCTGTTCAGGTCTGAGGCATTCAGCGCGCCTTTCATTCCTGCAGCCCACTCTTTTTTCTCCGTTTCCGTGATTGTCCCCGCAGCATATTTTTGTGTAAGCAGTTTTGCCCGCTTCACATCCTCCTGTGTCCGGTCATATACCCATTCCATTAGGTGATTCCCACCTCCTCATCAGCATACAACTCGCCAGAATAATAATCTTCTGATGTTATTTTATAATATCCTCTGTACTTTGCCGTACCCACAAATCCACCCGTGAGGTCAATGCTGAGGGATTCTATACAGGCGACAAAATTACCATGCATTTGCAAGGTATTTTCGACTTCCGCCCAGTCCCCCGCTTTTTCCTCAGCGGACAAATGGCGTGTCTGAATAATCTGCTGAAGCTGATAATAATCAAGTATATTATCTGCAACCTTCTGGGCACTTTCATAATTCAAAAGCGTTCCGGTAAATGTCTTCGTGTTCCGCACCTCGCCAGACTTTATATGCTCGATTCTGGACAGTGTAGCCAGTTCTGTTCCGACATATTTGCGTCCTGTAATTGCGACCTCTGTACGGGCGTTTCCCGCGATTTCCAGCACAACATAATACGGCATCTGTTTGACAATCCTCCCCGCAGATGTGACCATGTCCGCCGCCGGGCTTGTGAGCTGGATTGTATGTATCCCCGGCTCGTATGTGCCTTTCGTAATCTCGCTTTCCGCCGCGTCCAACACCCACGTTTTATATTTTATGCTTACGTCTGACACATAAGGATCTGCCTTTAACGTCGTGGAAAATTTCCGGCTGCGCGGAATCGTTGTCGATATTTTTCTGGTCGATTTTCGTATTTCGATTCCAGACCGGCGGGATGTGTTCATAATCGCAGCGCAAGCGAACAATACCTCACGCAGAGCTTTTTGACAGGTCTGGATTTTAAGCGTGCCATACAGGGGCGTTTTCGCCACCTCTTCCTCTACTGTATAATCTTCAATCCCTGCTGCTGTCATAATCTCCGCGATTACACTTCCCGCCGTTTCTCCGACATATATCCGCCCGTCTTTAAAATCCACATTAGCAAGCATCCCTTTGTAGTCGATCGCCGATATTTGGGTGACATTTTTGGTGGTACTGTTGGATTCCATAAAAAACACGCCCAGCGGCATCTTCACGCCGTCAACGATTTCGTATGGCAACATTCTTTGCTTTTTCTGCAATGTTTTGTGCAACCCGTTAATGTTTCCAACATTAAAATCATCATCAGTGTCAACAAAGTCAAACGTGAGTTTGTCCGTTTTAATCTGATTACTGATAGGATCTGTGTCATTTAAAAGCTTCGCGCTTTTTATGACATCGGGGCCCCAGATAAACGTTGTGCCATACTCGAGATAGTTTAACTTTACATTGTGCCACGGTAGGGCACGTACAAATCGGATCTCAATTCGTCCGTATTCCTCCACCTGATTTTTTGCAAAATAATCCAGTTTGTTCGGAAAGAAACGTTTTTGCGATTTATATGTACCGCCGAGGTCGTACCATGTCACTTCCATCTCCAGCGGGAATGCTTCTGAAAAATGAAAAGTCAGCCCGATAGAGGTATGATTTTCGGTAAAATCTATTCTGATTACAGGCTGTTTTGTGAAAATTCCATCTGCGCCCGCTTGCACATCCGAAAAAAACGGGATGTCCGTCGGCGTGTCTGGCATTTCGCTAAGACTCCCATCCAGCGCGAAGAAATTGTGCTCCAGTGTAGCGTAGTTGGGTGGGCTGCCTTTTAACTTAAACAGCCCCATATCCCCAAAAGCAGCATTGCTCTCTGTGCTTTCTTTTGCATCAGGCAGAGCATTCGTGTCATACAGATTGTATTCGACATAAAATTCTGTTTTCATCATGGTCTCCTTGCCGGTTCTTTCGCCGTAAACTTGCAGGTAAACCCTTTATAATCAGCGCTATCCTGTGTTATCTTCTCGTATTCATCAGAGACGCTGGATATATAAGCAGTGTATTCGTAATAACCAGGATCTGACGGCAGCGAAATAACATGGAATGGGACGGGCTCTGTAACCTTATCCCAGAAACGTTTATATACGCCATCCGGGAACGAGCTGCTCTTCCCGACCGTCATTGTGTAATTAAAATACACGCCTATCAGTTCACGCTGGAGCTCTCCTGTTTCAACCCTTTCGGCGAATTTGTCGAGGAAATCCGCGTTTCTTTTTATGGACACGATGGGGATGTTAAAATACTCCCCATCTATGTATATGCCGCGTGTAAAAATCATCCTCCGATCACCTCCAGATCATATCCTTGCCTGCTTGCTTCCGATAAGAAATCCTGCAGTGTAGCTTGCGCCAGATCTACCCCGTTTACCTGCAAGACGATCCTTGCCGTTCTAAATCCGCCGCCGCTCTCTGCCATAACCTCAGCTACAGCTTGTTTGATTGTTCCTATCGGCGCTTCGATGTTGGTCTGCCCTGCCCGCTGGTCGCCCAGAATCGCCAAGAACGGGTTGCCACCACGGATTACCGAGCCAGATGCAAGAGCCGGGATATCCCGCAGGGTACGAGATGCAAAGCTTTCGTTTATGGCATACGGCTGCGTGGACATTGTTCGCGGCTTCGATGATCCGCCACCAGTAAATGCGTTTTTGATACCGCTGCCGATGTTCTTGATTTCCTCTATAACGCCTGCAATCATGTCGCTAACCCATGTAAAGAAGCCGGACAAGAACGCCTTTATAGAATCCACGACGCCTTCTACTTTGGTTTTAAAAATCGTGAAGATTTCCTGCGCGGTATTCCATGCGCCCTTCCAGTCTCCATCAATCAGCTGCTTAACAACTTTTACAAACAGACGAAATACAGTTTTCATGATGTCAATAATACTTTTTATCTTATTCCAGAAATCGTTGAACGTATCCCAAGCAACCGCCCACGCCTCTTTCCAAAATTCTAAACAATCGTTTATAAACGTCATAAAGGTTGTAAAACCATCAACAATCGTCTTAATTCCAAGTATAATAAACTCTAACAGCACCCCTAATCCTTGCACCAAGAATGGCACTGCGTAGGTCATAATCCAGTCAACAATCGGTTGCAAAATACTCTCCCAAAAAGATTTTAAAATATCCGCAACCAACCCAACTCCTCTTATTATAGCTTCCCAAGCCGGCAGAAAAGACTGCGTAAGAAGCTCTGATATTCTAGTCCCGATTCTGTCGATAACTGGCTGAATGTGTGTATTCCATGCGGTTAAAAAATGGTTGACAACCTCTGAAAGCCCGCTCGTTATACTATCAAATAATGGCTTGATATGAGCGTCGTACATTGCATTCAGGCTATCAAACGCTTTATCTACAGCCGTCTTAAATCCTTCCAGCACGGTTGCTGCGCCGCCTAGTAACCCCTCCAGTGCAGTCTTGAACCCGTCAGCGTTTTCTGTAAACGGTACAATAAGCATTTGTAAAAAGTCCCGCCCCAGTTTAAGCGCAAGTTCAGCTAGACCCATAGCTGCATCCGCAATGCTTCCTATCAGCGCCGATACAAAGCGGATCCCGTTTTCGCTTGCAAATGCTTCAAATACATAGGCTATACTTTGAAACAAATCCGCCAGAAGGAGGTTTATATCTGCCCCCACGTTAAATGCGGATATCAGGAATTTCTTTATCCGGTCGGTATTGTTTTCGAGATAATCCCCAACCCCGCCGATCAAAGCCGCCGCCAGAGTAAGCCCTATACTCGCCATTGAGCCGGTAAAGGAACCCAACATATACATAAAAGTTTTAAGGAAGTTGTCAGCAGCCCCTATAACCGCAGGGTCCGACCATATCTCTATCCATGCATCACGGATTTGCTGAAGCCCATTTTTGATGATATCTAAGCGGTATTCAAAATCCCCCAAACCATCCCAGAATCCTTCCGCAAAAGCATCTTTTAACTCTTTTACATAGTCAAGAATAGGTTTCAGCTTCTCCAAGATCCCATCAAGCCAAGACTTCACTCCTGCATCAACAGGGACTTCCTCGAACATGTCTTTCGGCTGCGTTCCGCCTCCACCGCCGCCGGAATCATCCTGCTTTTGCAACACATCCAGGTCATCAAACTTTGCCAGAGCTCCGGCTGCCTTTTTTGCCGCCGCTGCTGTTCCATTCAGGGAATCGTTATAGGAATCCTGTATCTTTTTCGCTCGGATGAAAGTGCTTTTCCCGCCAAGGATAGCAATAAACTGCGCCACATACGTTATTGCTCGCGTGATCCCGTTTATCAGCGCATTGAGATACGGAATTACCATCTGGACGATCGGCGCAAAGGCAGCTGCAAACGCATTCCCAAGTGTAGCCAGCGAATTTTTCAGAGACTGAAATGAATTTGCCAACGGAGCGGAGTATTTTGTAAGGTTTGAAAACCCCTTTTGCATTCCGGCTACCATCGCATTAAATGCTTTTGTAATCCAGTTAAATATCAACAGCGATAATGCGATACCTTTCAATCTTGATGCAAAAGTGCCGAACAGCCCCGCGCTTTTTTTCGCGCCGGACGAAGCTGTTTTAAATGCTTTATCGGCAGAACGCTTCATCCGATCGAATTCTTTTTTGATGGGCTTCTGCTTCGCGTTAAGTTCTGCCAGCCTGCGCTTTGAAACATCTATGTTCCCAGCAAGCTGTGACGCCTTTACAGACATCTTCTGAAATTCTTCTGTATCTTTTGGGGATACAAACGCGTTACCGGATGCTTTCTCCGCGTTTATTTTTTCCTTGATTTCATCTACTTTTTGAGCCGCTTCATCCAGTTGAGCCTTGTCCACCTTCGGGGTATACGCCTTTCCACTGTTCTCCATCTGCTGAAGCTTTTCTTTCAGATCATCTACACGGTCGGATGCGGCTGCAACCTGTTCATTTAGTACGTCCCATGCGCCGCTGGTTTGAGGTACCCCCATGTTTTCCCAGTCTGTCTGACGTGCTACAAGCTTAGACAGCTCTCCTTGCGCCGCAACGAGGTCTTTCTGTAAAGCTTTATACTCAGACGTTGCCGCCCCCTTTTGTGACATACGGGCCTGCAGTTTTGAATACTCGGATTCTGCCTTTTCTAACTCTCTTTGTAATTCTGCAAATTTTTCTGTCGGGATTTTCTTTTGCGAAAATTCTTCCATTTTGCGATTGAGAGAATCTAAAGCCGCGCTGTCTTTTTTTATGGCATTAGACACGCGCATCATCTGGCTGTTTAAATCTTTTGTTTCAATTTTTGTGTTTATCCGTATCGAACCGTCATATTTCGGCATATCAGCCTCCTACCTTGATCCATTTCATAAAAGCGTCAACGTCTTCCTGTTCCTCTTCTGTCAGTTCCTCTTCCCGCTCTATTGCAAATATTTGTTTCTGCTCCTGCAATGCCTGTTTTGCACGCGTGTCCATCTTAGGGTCTATTTTCTGCTGCCGGATGGCTATGACGTTCGTGTATGCGCATTCACCGAGCGTGGACAGCAGTCCCATGAACGCCCAGTAGTGCATGTCAGACCGGTTCAGGTCGATTCCGTACTTCTCCAGAAATGCTGAATAGATGCGCCACTGGTCTATGTCAAAATCTGTTACCGGAACTTTGTCATCATCCTTCGGGCGGTTGTCGGTATACCACCCGCTCAGAAACCACCTAAGGCCATCCACGGCAGTTTTTAAATCGGGTAAAGAAGAAGGGCTGCCGTCCCCATCCTCTGACGGATACAGCAGCCCCAGCGCTACAGCCAACCTTTCATCGTCTGACAGGTCCGGATCTTGCAAAGCCTGTGAAATCTGGATCCCTGTCTGGAAGGCTTCGTCTATGCGGAAACCCTCATATTCTGTTGGGAATTTATCAAGCAGCACATTCCACATTTAATTGCTTCGCGCCCCTTTCCTGTTCGGGCTGTATTTGCTTGTGATTTTCTGATTTCGTTCAGTGGCGAAGCCCTGAAGAATCGGTATGATCTGGTCTAAAAAGTCCGCGATAAGCTCCATTCCCGGGGATTCCACGTCAGGGAACACCTTTTTGCAACACCCGCTCCCAAACAGAGAATCCAACTCAGCGCAGGCCTCTTTGCATAAAGCGTCATACTCTCCGAAGCGTTCCGTGAAATCACCGGAAGAATCATTAGCAATCCTATCGGCTTCCTCGTTTTTTGCATTCAGCCATGCCACAAAATCGTCAAAACGCTTAAAAAAACTGTTGTCAGAGATGTTGACCGCAATATAATCGCCGTTGTCGTTGACCTCAATGCGTTTGACGCCACTGTCTACTCGTAAACTTGCTGCTCCCATCTTGTCCTCCTTATTCCGTTAAAGCCCTGTCAGACGCGGCCGTCGCCGTGAATTTTCTTGTGGTTACGTTAAACGTTCCAGCTTCTCCGTCACCTCTGCCACCCAGAGTCAGTGTATCTGTCACGTTTGACCCTGCATCGCCACCTGTGCCACCTACACTCACAACGCAGCGACGGCGGACTGCCGGATATTCAGGTCCAGCGCCGGAAACTCTCACGCGGACATAGGATGTTATGGCATCAGCTCCGACGGGCAGCGTGTCTATCATCTTGTTAAACCAGTCTGTAAGATCCTGATCCTCTTCGTCTACGTTCTGTCTTTCAACCTCGATGGACGGCGTATAGGATTTAAGGTCCGTAGATCCGTTTTCCTGATTGATGTACTGTACCGTCTCCGTCTCGGGGTTCATTTCCTCCGTTAAAGAGGTAATACCCGTTCCAAGAAGCCGGTAGTCTGCCGCTGTCCCCTCAGAGGTCGTGTCCATTTTTACATCGACAAAATGTCTCAACAAATGTCTTTTCATTGCTTTTTTCCTTTCTTAAATTTCAGGCTCGATAACATTTTTATAAAAAACCGTAACCGGTAGAACCCAGTCCTGCACGCCATTCTCCTGCGGCTGTGTCCCGTATGCGTTCCCGCGTGTTACCCGCTCAACTCTCCGCCCCGCGGTCAGATCTGGGTATACCGCTTTTTCGTACTCTTTCCCTTCAATCCCGGAGGGTTCGTGGCAAAGCCAGCGACCCAGCGTGTCGAGAAATTCCAGGATAGTAATTTTCTGCCGTTCTCTTGCTCCCGTGGTCGAACGGTATACTACAAAGCAGGGATATCGGCACTCCTGATATATCCGTCCGATAATGTCCTCTTTTTCTGTGTACACCAGCGCCCCGGAATCATTGGAAAACGCAATGCCATCTTCAGTCCCAAGCTCCTCGAATTTAATTACTTCATCTGGATACAGCCCCGGAAACTGGTTAAGCAGCGACTTCATCGCCGCCGTCAGAACATCATATCCAGTAGCATCATTCCCGATAGGTTCAGCCACCTTCACCACCTACTTCCCTAAGATTTCAAAATGCGGGATTACCGTATACGGACCTCCCACTGACGATATCAGGTAAACAAAATCTTTTTCGGCATTCATAAACGCATAAAACCCTTCATATCGCCTGTCTGTATAATCTGCATCGTTCACGAGTACGGCACCGTCCCATGCTCCTACCATGAAAAAGTCTGTAGACGGATTAAATGTAATGCTGTCTGGCAACAGATCATTTACCTGTCTGTTCCATTCCTTCGGCGGAAGCCACGGCAATTCTTTTCCGACGGTATCAACAATAATTTTTCTCCCGTTCTTGACCCCGAACGGGATATGTAACTGTGCGTTATCTGTACTGTCTGGACCGTACAGCTTCATAATCTGCCCCCGGTCAGTCTCCAGATGCACGCCGGAAAGCACATGAGGATACCAGATGGCGGCGGTGCTGGATTCGTAAAAATTGAATATTGTCACTATCGCATCATTCATCGGTATCCCTCATTTCACAAAGAGCTTCGTTAAATTTATCCGTAAACGCCCGGATTCTCACGATATTTCCCATGCATTCCTCTGGCACAGAACCGTAAAAGATGATCGTCTCCGGCTGCAACCGCCTCACCATTTCTTCATACCCTGCCAAAAACAGCGCCTTTTTTTCCTTGCTGTTCATGCAGCCAACAGAAGATACCGCCACCGTTCCACCCTCTGGCTCCCCATCGAAACACCAGTCATAAGAATCCGGTGTACTCCATGAGATGGTTGGGATAACTTGTATTCCTGCCTCCTGCATATACGCCGCACACCAGTGTTTGCGGTAGTGGTTGTATATCTGCATGACCTTAGGAAAATCTGTATAGGTAGAGAAATCCGGAGACATTACATAGCGGAATCTTTGAAGCATCGGGATATACCGGTCTATGTTTGACCACAGGCGGCAAAACTGGTAATCATCCAAAAAGAAATGAACACCTTTTTCAGATGGATTTTTGCAAGATTTTGCATAATTAAATCCGATCCAGTCACAACCGCCTTCATAAGTCACAGGGGATATTTCCGGTATGTCATACTCTCCAACGCCGTCAAATATCCTGCGTTCCAGATTGTCGTAACTGCGACTGGTTCGATATCCCATTCCTACTCGCCTTTCTTAAATCTGCTCCATAATTCTGCAAACTTCTCCCATCCGTACATCGCCACGAAAGCAACTGAAAATCCCGCCAGAATAGCCGCCAGAATCATGTGCCAAATAATAGTCTGCTGGATGTACTGCATATATGCTACAAACGCGGTCACTGTAATCCCGATGGACAGGACAAGCACGAGGATATCCGTAGGGATTTTTGCAAGCACGCCTACACCCTTAAATACCTGTGTGATGACCGACACGATAAACGCTAATGCGCCGATAACCGCCAAAATTCCGGTCATATTTGTAAACAACATTTCCATATCTACCTCGTTCCTGCGTACAACAACGGTACGCCATCATCATTTTTCACTCCTGTCAGATAAAGCATTGCCGCATCTGCCAGAAGCTTGTTTGTCTCCTGTGCATCCCCGGCCGCCTGGTAGACCGCGCTCCATGCCTTTGCGCCGTTTGCCATTTCGGACGGGGAAGCGTAGGAAATTGATTCAGAACCGGCAGACTTGGAAGTAATTACTCCCGAAGTAACACCGCCAGCCCCGCCGGAAGATGTCCCCCCAGCGGAATACAGCGCTTTCTTCTCTGCCAGCTCCAGCTGATATAATTTGTCACAGACCGCGCAAACGGCTTTCTGAACCTTTGTTTTCGCTCGTTCATTGTCTGGGAGCCCGTCCACCAGGCGGTCAAAGGTTATGACGTCCAAAAAGTCACTGGCACGGTCTGCGATACGGTCAAATTCCTCCGCCGGGACGACATTCCCGTGATAGGTCTGCTCATAAAATGTAAATGTGGTGTATGCCATCCCGTCGTCCTCCTTATCTCTTACTCTTCCGTTTTGTTTCCCCGGAAAGCGGTTCGCCGTCAGTATTCAGGGGTGTACTGGCGGCCATCAACCCCCCGCATTTACGGTGATTTTCGCGATACCATCCAGGTATTCCGCAAACAGCACAAGGCCGGTGATCGCAAACGCCTCAGACACGGCGGTGTTGTAGTTGCCCTGTGTGTGGAAACCGATCAGATTCGTTTCTCCGCTGGTCGTGTACACAAGTCCTGCCTTCGCGAAGTCGCTGTCGTTGGGGTCGATGTAATACATCACGATGTTTTCCACCGGTGTAGCGATTACCGTATCAGCCGGGATCTCGCTGTCAGAAAGGAGGAAAATTGTATTGAACCCCATAAAATCCTTCAGGTACTGGAAGCCGAACTGATTCTGGATGGTGATGTTCGCTGCTCCGAGATACTTGTACACGTCAAGGATGTTCACAAAACCGACAACCCCGGTGATGTTCCGGTGCATCTGCTTAAACTTGTTCTCAACCTTGCCCTTTGCCATCGCAAGTGCCATCTGGAAGGTTGTTTCCTCGGACGTGAGCGTTCCGGTTTTCAGATAGTCGTAAAACTTCTTTGTCACGCCCGCCTGAAGCTGATAGAGGAACTCGTCGTCAGTCATCTGGACAGCGTTATCATAGCCGTGGTCTTTGATTGCTTCAATCGAAACGGCCTTCGCGTACTTCTCGATGGTCATTTCCTGATACTTCTTTTCCTTTACGGTAAATTTGCTATACGGGATATCCTCGCCTTCGCCTACTGCACCATCCTCGAGCGTCCCCTCCGCATATTTGCTTTTCAGCACTGCGCCGGGCTGCTTCTTGATGGGGCGCATGATCCCCAAGATGTCCCGCAGATGCTGCCAGTTGCGCTCGAATCTGGTTACAAAATCCAGCTCTCTTGCGGTTACCTGGACATCCGCTGTTTTAATCAAATTTGCTTTTGCTGGCATATTAGCCCTCCTGCTTTAATTAAATAAACTCATGTTCGCAGCAATTGCAGCCTGACGCTCAGAAGCATCCTTGATGCTCATAATCTGGTCTTTCGTCAGCGCGCCGCCCTGCCCCTGCTTGTTTGTCGGCTGTGTAAAGCGTGCCTGATTCTGCTGTGCTTTCTGCTGCTCATCGTCAACAAATGCCGAAGCGTCCTTTTCCTTCATCTGGGTTATGAGGTCATTCAGTCCGAGGATTTTCCCGTCTTTCAGCTTTAATCCGGCCTCCTTGACTTCTGCCATAATTGCGCGTTTAGCCGCTTCGCTTGAGAATTTAATCCCTTCAAACTCCGTCTTTAGAGCGTCCGAAAAATCTCTCTCATACAGTTGCGACTGTGCGTTTTTCTCGGCATCCTCTGCCTTTTTCTTCCAATCGGCCAAATCCCTCTGCATTGTTTCAAGGTCAACGCCCTCGAAGCCTTTCAGTGTGCTTTCTGCCGTCTCAGCTTTTTCTTTCCATGTATCCCGGTCAGTCTCAACCTTTCCCAGCTTCTTTTCATGTTCAGCTTTTGTGACGTAATTTTCCGCCACCTTTTTCGTAAGGTTTTCCTTTTTGTCTGCCGAGACCTCAATCCCCAGTTCTGTCAAAATTGCTTCAATATTCTGCATCTTTATCCTCCTAAACGTGATTGATTAACCGCCCGTCAGCGGTATGGATTAAGCCCGATAAACCACGGGCGGGGTAGTTGTGGGAATGGGAATTGAACCCATGACACACGGCTTATAAGGCCGCTGCTCTACCTCCTGAGCTATCCCACAAAGCGCCCGGGGTAGCGAACCGGGCGAAAAGCGTAATGATCGGCGCTGTCTAAACAATGCACCTATACCGTGCGCCGGGGCTTGAACCCGGCTGATTCCATGCACGGTGGCAAAAACAAAGAAAGATGGGATGGAGTTTCCTGCAATTACGATTTACAGGATTGCACACAGACGGAGTCGAACCGCATTTTCAACCTTCCCGCAAGGCTGTGTGCTGTAAAGGAGGAAATACAAATACAAAAAAGAGCCAGCAATCTGTAAGAAATCCTTACAAATCACTGGCTCTGCATCTGGCGTCTGGCACTTAACGGACGATAGGCTCTGCCTTTCCGTTTTCAATATTCACGAGGCTGGTCGTTTTACATTTCGGGCAAAACACCGGAAGATTATGCGCTGTCGTATCCTTGCGGAATGCTGACCGCGTTTTATTATTACAGACAGGACAGTATACCCTTTTGATATCCATGACGATCATTCCTTTCCATAGCCTTTAATACATTTTACCAAATAAAAAAAACTATGGCGTACCCATGTTTAAAGCAAAAGCGGCAGGTTTACCCGCCGCCTTTGCTCACATCATCTTTCGTAATTTTTCGATGTACCGCGAAATAGTCTCCCGCTCTTCTCGGCAGTCTGCATCCTTTGACAGATCTCCCAGCTCTTCCGTCAGTGCATCCATATGCTCTTCCAGAGCAGCCAGCATACGCCGCTTGCAATCCTCAGACTTGCCGTTGCGATAAGACTGCTTGTTTTCCATGTAATCATCATAAGGGTCATTGTTTCCGTTTCCACGGCTATAGTGACCCTTTACATAGTGCTCCCCATGTCGCGCATAGGAGGATCCATCGTCATAGGCCGTCATGCTCATTCCATCATCCCTGCTGTATCTCCCACGGCTGTCGCGTTTCCGCCTCTCGCTGTACTCTCCATTCTGGCTATAACCGCCTTCCATTTCGTCGAGAACGGCGTTATAATAGCCCTCTTTGCACTTCCAGTATTCCACATTTTCCATGTCTTTCAGCATGTCGATAAGCTTGTATGCAGTTTCAAGGTTTCCGGTATTCAGACCTTTTTCTGCGATTTTATCCAGTTCTTCACGGATATTTTGCATCAATTTATAGCTCATGGTCTGCCCTCCTTAACCGCAAACCCGAACAGCTGTTATATTCGGGTTGTCTACTAACACAGGAATTGTCCCTGCGTTTTTGATGGAAACGTTTTCACAGCATCCACAGAACACATCGACGTATGTCTGGGACGATGTGTTAAAATACTGCTCTACTGCCGCAGGGGTGGCACGCATCACCGTGCCGCCGAGGATTTCCCCATCTCTGGCAATTCCCAGCGCCACTTCTCCTACCGTTTCCCCAGTCGGTACTGCGACGTTTCCGGAAAATGTAATCAGATATCTACCGGGCTTTACAAGCGTTATCTGCGCGCTTCCAGCCCTGTGTCTTTCTGCGCATCCGCCCTTTGTTGCCACTGCCGAAAACGGGATAGACTGCCCTACGGGGACCGTGACCGGCGTTGTGTTTACTAACTCAATCATTTTATTCTCCCTTCATTTCAAAAGGGGCAGACGTTCTCAGCCTGCCCCTTTTTGTGAATAACGGCATCAGCCGAACATCATGGCAAAATGCCACGAAGATACTCCGTCTGAAGTTTTAACATCCGCATCCCGTGTTGCCTCCGTAGCCACATCCGGTGCCAAAGCTAAAGCCTGTCGGGTTTACGATGGACGTGTACGGGGACATTACCGGATAAGACGGAACGGGTGTAGGTCTCAAAGCATTTAAGATGCTGTTTGTCTGTGCGTTGTTAGACAGCTGGAGCTGTGCGGACTGTAACTCGGTCTGCAGAGACTGTATCTTGTCCTGCGTAAACAGGTCGATGATGCGCTGTGTTCCGGCGTTCTGCGCGTCAATTACATCGCGGAATCCGTTGTTTACGGTATTCTGGAGGATGTTTGTCTGGGCTGCCATGTTGTAGTTTACGCCAGCAATGGCCTCGCGGACATTGCAGCAGCACTGCTGCGTCTGATAGCCCAGGTTCGACAGGTTGGCGTTTACGCCAGCAAAGCCGTTGCAAAGCTGGCCGGAAAGGTTCTGGATACCGTTTTCGATGCCCTGCGTGGACAGCGCTGCGTCGATATCGGCACGGGTTGCATAACCCTGAAATGCAGGAGAATTTGCTCCTCCACCATTTCCGCCCCAGCCGCCGAAGCCGCCCCAGCCAAACATACCGAAAATCAGGAAAAGGATAATCCATGCACCCCAATCTCCGCCGAAGCCGTCATTTTTTCCTGTGCCGCCGGTTAATACGGCAACATCAGAAGCGGTTAAACCGTCTGTCATAGTAATTATCTCCTTCGATAATGTATTTACAAAACCGTGTGCACCCGGTTGTGTACTATTTAAAAAATCCTTTAAACATACCCTGCATTTGCTGCGCCATCTGCTGGGCTTGATTTAACTGTTGCTGGCTTATTTTGCCAGACTGCAACAGCCTGTTAATCTCTTCATTCGGATTCCTGCCCTCCATCTCTTTTCGGAATTGCTGGAACTGTTCCAGCATTCCGGCCATTCTATTACCATTCAGGGCTTCAAACAAGGGATTCGCCATGCTTGCCTCCTTCCGGCTTTGTTGCCGTTTCGAGATAACTATATAATTCTTCATATTTGCTTCTCAAATCGTCGTATTCTTTCCGAGTAACGTATTTATCGTCTAAGTTCACTTCCTCCTGTTTCTGTGGCTCTTTCGCGCCCACCGTGACCTCTTTGTAAGCAAAGGTGCGGAGCGTCGGCATCCCGGAGGCATCGGTAGTTTTTATATAAAAATTAGAGTTTTCGGAATCCATCAGAAGGACGCTTGTATTTGGAGCGACAAGATAAGATTTAGCTCCAGCCTCGCCCTGCACCCACAGGATCCCCTGATTTACCTGCTGTGGCTGCTGATACTGAGCCTGCATCTGCGCCAGCCTGTCCATCTGCGGCTGTAGCGGATTTACTTGTCCATATTGATACGGATTATAGCCGTATCCTTGATATGGTAATGCCATGCCTGCGCCTCCTATGACTAATTCAATGACTTTCTATAGCTAAATTATGGCATAAAAAATAAGCCTCTGACAGTCCATCAAAGGCTTACAAAAGTATCAAATCAACATACCCGTATTATCTTTTTGTTTATTCGCTGGCTCATTCTTTTCACGGTGGACACACTCACGTTCATCATCTCCGCACATCTTTCCAGCGGGATATTCTGCGTCCGTAATTCAAAAAGCTGCCGTTCATCAGGTGTAAAATTGCAGTATTCGCGGAAAAAATCCAACTCAAATACTGTAAAATCACATACCTTCAAAATTACTCCCCTTATTGTGTTATTGTGTCTGTGCCAGATTAAGATGTATAGCCTGTATCGTTTCCATAGCGCCTATCTATCGCTCCCAGTAGTATATCGGGATCTCCTGTCCGCTGTCCCATGTGTCCCAGTAATGCCCATCCTTGACGCACACAACATGCCCGTCTATCCCGAGCACATACGTCCCCGTTGGATGATCTTGGCAAAAATCATCTACCGTGTAAACATGCTGTCCGTGGTCGTCTACGATATACCGGCGGAAGCCATTCTCACGCAGATACGCACCCCAGACTCTATTAGCACTTGGCATGTCAGACAGCGAAAACCCATACACGGATAACCCAACATAAACTGTATCCCAATCTTGCCCTAAAGCCTTGCACAATGCGCGCACAGTGCAATCCCCTACTCTTTGCCATTTCGAGGGGTTTGGATTGTAATATTCAAATCGGTTCGTTCTCCGCATATCTTTTTGCCCCTTTATTTGCTGCCTTTTGCTGCGGGTATCCAAATCCCGCTAATGCATTCCGATCATACTGCGGCTGTAATCCATGTTCTTCGCAATACTGGTTATAAGCCCTGTTCTGTCCCTGCAATCGGTAAGCCAGCTTATCATATTCCTGCTGGAGCTTTTCCCGTTCCGCGCCGGACGCCCATGCAAGCTCTTCCTGTTTTACTATCAACTGTCGTTTCGTCTTTCGGATTCCGCGCTCCATAGCTCGCTGCTTCTGGCTGTCCTCATACCGTTTTAGATTCTCAGCATCGGTAATTTTATTTCCGCTTCCATCCAGCAGATTTCCTTCTGCGTCCCTCCACGGATTCCGCATCCGCTTGTCAAACAGCATATGCCCGTGACGACAGTTATAGCCATGCATCCCTCTCATATCCACAACCCTGCCTTCTCCCGTGGTTAGATCAATATCATACCCCGTCGATTCCAGCAGGTTCGGATATCCAGGCTCGCTTCCGTCAATTTTAAATACACGGCCCTGCCATTCGTCATGACCTGCAAGCAAGGGCTGCCCGTCGCGCCTTACTCTTGCCCCGAGGTGCGCCGAGGTTAACACATACTCTGTTCCGCTGTCCACGATATACCTGTTTGTCAGCTGCGCCGCTGTCTGGTTCATTGACGTTACTACACAGCATCGTACCGCAGATTCCAGCGTCCTTCGCGTCCCTGTCGGGTAATCCACCATAACGCCGCGTCCCGCATACGCATCCAGCACATCCGCTATGGCTGCGGGATAGCTTTGCACTCCGCTTGCTACCCTTACATCGGCTTCGTCGAGCAGCGACACAAGGTCTTTTTGGCTTTGTTCCAGCGTCGTCCTTGTGAGGTTCTTCAACTCCGCCCGGCTTTTTATGTACTCTGCTTCAATAACAGCCATATATCGTGCATTTTCAAGCGGAGACTGCGCCGCGATACCCATTTCTGACAGTGTAACCGCATCATCTTCCCACGATTTCAGCACGGCACCACGCAGGATCTTCCGCAGTTCTTTTTCGCTCAGGTCTGTCAGTTCCATGATACGCCACTGTATCTCATCCCGGCTTTCCCCCAACTGCTCCAGCCTGTACAGCAACCTGTCCGCCGTGGCTGTGATTTTCCCGGATTTTAAAATCCTTCTGGCGATATCCCGCAGGATAAAGTTTTCCAGCCGTTCATAGAGTTCTAATATCCGGTCAGCTTTCCCTTCAAAATACTCTGGTCTCAGCATCACTCTTTCCCCACCGTTTTTCTCACAAGATTCAGCCAGTCGTCTTTATGCCGCCTTTTGGCTTCCTCGAACCATTCAGACGTTGTTCCCGGCTCGTGATATTTAATTCGTCTCTGCGTCGGGCTTTTGCTGGGAGGGGATGTCCACCCTATGATGTTCCCCTCTGCGTCTTTAAGCGGGATATTCGGACCGTACACAACGCCCTTGTACAAATAATGAGCGTATGGCGTGTCATACTCAATGATGCCGCCGTATGCCCCGTCAGGATATCTTACACTGTTTCTTAGTGCGCCCTGCCGGAATGGAACGAAGGGGGCGCTGTCCGCCACTACCTGCATGTTCAAAAGCTTCTGGGCTTCCAGCAGATTATAGTCTATGCGGGACGTATCGAGCTTAATTTCCACGTCCCCAACTTTCGTATCCAGGTTCATTCTACCACCTCCCGCATTTTATGGCGTACCCTTATTTCATCTTTGCGTATCCCACGCTCATCCACGCGTCCGCATCGTTTGCCACGGTCGTTGTTGGGCTGTAGGTTCGCAGGGCTTTATAAGTGGCAAGCTGCTCTGTGGTAAGAGGTTTTTCGATCGGTGTTTCAAGCTGCCCTAAAAACGTCAATGGATTGGCTGAGTTTATAAAACCAAGAATCTGTTCTTTAGCCTCTTCTTTTGTAACATCTTCTTTGGGATGATAATAAAAAGTTGTTGAATTTAATGCCCATCCGGGAGCAATTCCACAATTTGTATAAATACCATGTGAGATTAAACACTTAGTCGAACCATCCCTATATCTATTTACAAGGGCTCCAGAAATACGATATCTGTTTGGAACATCAGCGGTTTCTTCAAAATTTTTCCACTTTGCTTTTGGTGTTTCTGTTGCGACCCTCTGCACATACACTCCTTTTTTAAAATCCACCTCGTCGCATACCCACTGCTGCCCGTCTGCATCTGTGTAGTTTCCGCCGGATGATACCGGGATCCCAGAAAGACCGTTTGGTGTGGGAATGATGAGGGTCTGGGCGGGCTTGTAGGGTTCGTATGGCAAGGCGGTTGAGCCTGCGTTAATCATCGGATTAGACACTACTTCGTTATATGTCCCATTACTAATATAACAGTGATAAGTTGTTTCTTCATCAATTGTTAATATTCGATCAAATACGGAATCTTTAGATGCAATAATGTGCCATATAGCGCCACCTGTTAGACAATATACCCCAGGTTTTAACGTTATGTAAAAATTTCGGTTATTTGTACCAAAAGTTCCGTTTAAAACTACCTCTCCGGAATCGTTTATATGCAGAAGTCCTGCATCTATCTGTGTTTTTAATGCAGTGGAAGCATCAAACAGATTCGCGCCCAGTGTCTTAACCTCAATCTCGCCATCCTGCCCTACGCTTTCAATCTCCTGCGGGTACTCCTGTGACGGGGAGGGCTTGCCGCCGGTGTAAGGCTCGTAATTGGATGCAGTTGGATATCTTTTGGATATAATCGCCTTAACCTTGGTTTCAACGTCTTCTCTACATCTAAGCAATATCCGAAATTTATATCCAGCAATTACTTTAATTTTCACAGCAGCTCCAATTGTGGAAACTCCCAAAATTAAATATTCCCCATTTACAAATGTAGTGACAAGTAATTCCACATATTTGCTGTCTGAATAAATATAATATTCTCCCGGTGCTAATAACGGGAAATCGTCATATGAACTTTCAAGCGTAGCGTTTGGTCGTCCAACTGCATAGATATCGGTTCCTTTTTTGCAGGATATCACTATCCCATCTTCAAATACCTCAAAATTTATGCCCTTTTTCCCTACCTCAAATGGAAATAACTGTGCCCCAGTCGTGTTCATCTGCGTTGATTTGCCGTAGAGGGTAAGGGATTCCAGCCCACGATTCCCCTTTGAATTTTCCAAGAGGGCGGGGTTGCCGGTAACGACCGTGAGCACAACGCTGTACGCATCGGCTACCAGCACCAAGAAATGCTCCTCTCGTGTCACAGGCGGAAAGACTTTCCCCTCTCCGCTGGCAATCGCCGCCCAGTAATATTCTAATCGTGTCACAGGCGCAGGGATGCTTCCGCCCCATACTCCTGCTACCTTTGCCATGTAATACTGCAATCTCGTGACGGGCTGCGGGGTATTGCCGGAATAATCCCCCGCCATAGTTGCAAGATAATATTCATCAATAGTCACGGGCTCGGGTGTCTTGCCCTTATATGTCCCTGCAATCTTTGCAAGATAATACTCTTCTCTGGTTATCGGTTCCATCTTATTCCTCCCCGAACAGCCCCGTTTCCTTCGGCTGGGCTTCCGTCACCATTGCCTTCGCATCGTCCTCTGTTATGCCCTCAAATTTGACGAAATACATCCACGCGGGCACCTTTCCTTGTGCGACATAGCTCCACCAGCGTGCCCGATCCTCCTCGCGGTTGTATGTGATGTCCCCGAAGTCGTATACCACTTCATAAACCCCGACAGGGGCAAGCGCGTACAAATCTGCATACACCGACATGGCATATATTGCATCATTTAGGCAACTTTCCAACTTGTCCCGCACATCCTTGATAAACTGGATGGTTCGCTGTTGCTCCGCTTCCACGCCTGTCGCCGTTTGGATGCCGCTCGCTTCGTTAAAGACAAAATAGCCGTTCGAGAACCCGCATTTATACCCTATCTGGGACAGGAGAGCATTGATTCCGTCAAGGCGTGTGGCTGTATTGAGCTGCGGCGTAATCTCCTGGTAAAACTCTTCCGGGCTGTTGCCGAACACGTTTTTTACATAATGCGGCAGTTTAACGTCGGGGATGCGCCCGTTAAGGTTCGTCCCGCTGTCAAACATCAGCCTGTCATCCGCAAGGATGATCTTCTCGCTGTCATATATCTCACCGGCGTTCCGGCTGTATGCGATGTCCAGGTCTTTCATTTCTTCGATTGCTTCCGCGTATATCGGCATCCCCAGCGGAGAAGAAAGATCTATGTTGTTTGCGGCAGGGGTGCGGAACACTCCGTACATGGGGGAATCAAGTCTTTCGTTCCCGCCCTTGAGAATCGGCGGCGTTTCCTCCAGCAGATCAGCCCACTTTGTCTGCTCCAGCGGGATAGGATCGCCGAGGGATTCGCTGCTCTTTGATACATATGCCCTGTTGGATATCACATACGGGTATATCACGCCCGCCTCTGTATGCATCTCGACAAACCTATGATATTCCAGGCGCGTATAATATTTGTCGTTAGCCGCATAGCTGTCTTTAAACACAACGCCCGTTATCTTCCCGTTATCGTCCTGCTCCGTCACGAAAAAATCCAGAGGGGTAAACATATCAAGCCCGCCGCCATTAGGCTTTATGATCACCGTGCCATAAGCACAGCCATACTCTACCCAATGACGCATGCTATAATAGGCTTTATCAATCTGCTCCTGCAACCACGCCCCGCGTGCGCCGCCGTCAACCTGGATTTTAATCCCCAGCGTGACGAGCCGCGCCGTTTCGGAGCATACCGCCTTTGCAAAATTGATAGTCTTTATCCGATTATCTGCGTCTAACCAGTACGGCGCACCACGGTAGATGTTGGCACACTCTGCAACCTTTGCCATCATCTGCGCAGACGTGGTATCCTTTACCCTGAAATCTTTCTCAGCCTGCTTTTTAAATATCATACCTATCCACCTTTTAACAGTTGCTATTAAACCCATTATGCGCTATGCCCTCTTCTCATCGCCATAGGAGATATAGCATACCGCAAAGCGTCGATCCAGTGATCGTTGCCATCCGGGTAATCTGCAATTACCTCCCCATTGCTGTCTACTTCATGTTCATATTCTATGATTTCCTTGTATGCCCTCGGCGTTCTGTCCGGGGCAATAACAATCGTCCGGCATTGCAGCCACTCAAAGGTGTACTTCCGGCTCCCCGGCGTTACAATGGCGTTTCGGGCAGGGATCCCGGCATCCCGAAGGTCCACAATGCTCTCCTGTTCATCCACGCCGCACATCAGCGCATAATCGTCGTACCCTTTGTCCTTTATCATCTGCGCCATATCTGCGTTCTTTATCTTGCATCCACCCATCTCATCTAGGAGTACGATCTTCTCCTTATTCGGGATATATGCCGCTCGTATAAAGGCTTTAGGATCTGGATACCATCCAAAGTCTTGCCCCTGATATATCGACTGGTAGGACTGGATTTCTTCGTCTGTAATCGTCCGTATCTCCAACATGTCAAAGATATTTGTCCCCAATCCAACAGGCTCGCCCAGGTACTCGTGGCGATATGCCCGCTCATTCGTGGCTTTTAGATGCTCTGCGTCGGCTATAAACTGATCGCCCAGCCAGTCTGCAGGAACGCTTGTATAATCGCTCTTGTGCCGATAACTGTCATCTCTCGGCTCGTTGACATACACGTTTGCCCAGTTGCTCCGGCTGATCGGAGGGTTGAATGATTTGAAAACGATGAATTTACTGCCGCCACGGAGAACAGACTGCTGTACTGTACGGATTTCTTCAATCCCGGCGAACTCGTCAAGTTCCTCGAACCAGAGATACTTAAAATACCCTCGGCTCGTCTTAATTGACTTCGTTTTCTTTGCCTTGTCCAGCCCTCGGAAAATGATCTTCTGCCCGGTAGGCTTATACACATACTGCATGGGGCTGACGCTAGACGACCACAGGTTATTGGCTCCCAGCGCGTCAATCGCCCACGCAATCTGTTCAAAGACGGATTCCCGGAGTGTGTTTCCCACCTTTCGGAACACTACCGCATTGCTAAAAACTCCATCCTTTGCGTCCTGCATCATCCCCAAGACTATCTCAGCGGATATGAACGAGGACTTGGTTGAACCTCGCCCGCCGTACAGGTCGTAGTATGTATGCTTCCCGTCCAGGATGTCCCAGTGGACAGGGTAAAACGCCGGGGCTATGATGTCAGTAAGGTTTACTGTATTCGTCTGTTCCATGCTTTTATCACAGTCTCTAAAGCGCTTCCATTCGGTTTTCCTTTGGAATAGCCATCAACTAAGCACTTCGACGTTGCGCCGCACTCCCTGCACACAACTCTTACCCCATCATCGATATGTACAACTGCATTTCCCCCGCAAAACGGGCACTTCTTCAATTCTTCCATGCGCTACTCTTTCCCCGGCCTCGGTATGTTATTCACAATAACGATTCCGCCGGTATCTGCTTTCATTCCCTCTGCGCGTTCCAGGCGCTTCATCAGCTCCCGGCCGGCAGCCATGCGGGTGTCGAGAGAGGATTCCAATCCGAACTGGTCTTTTACCTCCCCCCGTAGAACGGCGGTGTAAAATCTCTGCACCTCGGCGGCGTCCGCTATGCGGGAATCATCAATCTGTTTCTGGCGCTCTGCGATGTATGCAATTATCTGAGGCTTTCTTAGGTTTTCGGAGCCTGTGGCGTATGCCGCTTTCTCCTTATACCCTGCCCGCTTCGCCGCCTCTGTCGCATTCCCGCAGGCTATATAATAATCCGCAAACGCCTTTTGCTTTGGTGTTAGCATTTAACCACCGTCCTCTATTCCTTTATGAGATCAAAAATACCACCGTAGAAAGCGATATAATCCCAATTTGACATATGATTTTTACCCCGTCACTCCTCGTCCCAATCATAAGCCCGAGTAGGAATGCTATTATCATTCCTGACGCGGAAAGATACCACGGTATCATTTCTCTAATCATCCTGTCCCCATCCTTTCGTCTGTTCCCATATGTCCGCCAAACACTTTACCGCCTCAATCGCGCTCGCTGTTCGCAATATCTCGTAGTCCTTCATCCTCCATCCGTTCCGCCCGTTTTGAAGTGTAGGTGTTGTTAAGATCCACATCGTTATCATCCTGTCCTGCTCTTCGCTGTAAAACTGGCTGGTAGAAATTTTGATTACGAGCCCCGTTGACAGTATGGCGCGCTGAAGCTTTTTCATGACGGCATTACAATTCATATCACACCCCCATACAGTTCTTATTCTATTTTACCATTCTCGTTTCCTGATCCGCGTACCCCTTTTACACGATTGCATGTCCTTCCAGTATCATGTATCTGTTGTATAAATATATCGTTTTCCTTCGATACCCATAAAAATCCTTCCGCCCGATAGGAATGTCGCATATCTTCGAGATGTTGTCATACCCCAGCCCTGATGTCAGGCTAAAAAACAGATATTGCGCCAACTCTGCATATGCGCTTTCCGCAGCCAGAAGCAGCAGTTCCAATTCCCTACCCTTTGCGTTTTTGCACTTGTCTTCTATTTTTTTTACCTCATTGTATGTCAGACCGTAACCATTAAAGTATGTGTCCCTTGTTCCCACATTCCCCACCTTCTTTCTTTTTGCTTTATTTTTTTGTTACCCTATCCCAGTCCCGCAGGATTTATCTGTGTAGACAGAGGGAACCAGCACACAAGCTGGCGCGCCGGAGCTGGCCGGTTAGGTGATACATTCTGCGGCTTCCCCTCTGTTTCGTTAATTTAATCTTCTAACCACCTATTATCCAAATAGCAAAACCAAATCACAATCGCAATCATCAGAATTATCCAAAACGACCAGAACATTATATTTCCAATACCAGAAGTGCAACTATCTAATGCTTGCTTAATGGTATAGTCCTTAAAAAATTGTGAACTGTCAGAAATAGTTCCATCTGATAATCTGGTATATATCGTGCCAGTGTGCTTAACGGGTGTTCCATAATACTTGAATCGTACCTTTACATATTCCCCTGACTTCCAACTGTACTCTCTGTCAGAATTTATTGTCTTTATGTGATTGTCCAGAGAATACGGGATTTTATCATACGGAAATTCGATACCACAAAACATAATATTTTCGGAATGTTTGCTTTCTCTGTCCTCGATTTCCCATTCATAGTATACTTCTACTTTTGTGTGCTCTTTACCTTCTGAATCTGTTTCTGTCACTTCTCTTTCATGGCGTTCATATCGTTCTTCTATCTTTTTAACATGAAGATATTCCCCGCCAATCTCATCAAAAGTCACTGTATCAACCGCTTGCAAATCTCCATACACAAAAGCATTTCCAACATTTGTGTCCATGCCATACCGAAATAATTCAGAGTCCTCAATATGCACTGCCTTCTGGTATTCGGCGTTCTTATCGTTCTGCATATCAGTTATTTTTCCAGATATAAAGAAACCGACTATTAGCATAACGGCGGCGATTGCAACGCTGATGATGATTTCGCGCTTGGTTATTTCCATAAGCTATTCTCCAAATAAATCCTGCGGTGCGTCAACTGGTGCTTGATAATCCAACCGCTGAAATTTCAAAACCTCATAGCCTGTCCAGTCGAGGAAGATTCTTGCTGGAAACTTCTTTGCATACCTGTTATAAGCTGTTACGGATTTATTGTAATTTTCCCGGTACTGGGCAATCATGTTTTCGGTAATAGACAATTCATTCATGAGTTGCTTATAATTCTCATTGCTTTTCAATTCTGGATAAGCGTATGTAACTGCCGCGATCACAGTATTTACATCTTCTACACTGTTCCCTTCGCTCATTCCATCTGCAAGTCCAGTCAATGTTTCTGATTCATGCCTATCGTACTGTTTCACACAGTCTGCCAGATTATAGACCAAGTCAACCCTGCGTTTCTCCTGCACTTTAATGTCAGATTCAGCAGTATAGACCGATTCTTCAAGGCTGATTGCCCGGTTCTGTACTGACTGTACTCCAAACACACACACCAAAACTGCTGCAACTACTGCTCCTACGATAATCAATGGTAATTTCCAATTTTTCATAGCTCTTTTCCTTCCTTTAAATGATCATTTTCGCCTTTGCAAAATACATCTGGCTAATCACCAATCGTAAAAAAAATCATAGGCAACACCCCAGCAAAGGCTGAGAGTATTAACACATCTCCCATTCTTCTGGAGCGGTCCATACTAAACGCCAGAATAAATAGTATCAGCCAAGCCGCAGCCGCTATTTTGCCCAACTTTCCTAAAATATCCTTTTTGTCCATTTTCTTATCCCTCCTTAATAAGGTCAGATTTTTTCGATTACGTTTTTATACAGCTCTCTGTACTCTTCCAGCAGTGCTTCGGCTCTTTCCGCACGGATCATCAGCTCCTGCACCTCCGCATCGCAACATTTTTGTGGCTCCGCAGGAGCGATATTGCTCGGAATTTCCACCGGTACTTCCCTGACAACTTCTTTTTCTACGATCTGCGGTTCAATCCCGATCGCCGCCGCAAGCTTGTTTTTCACATCTGCCAGCTGCTCGCCCGTTACTGTCCGGAGATATTCTTCAAAGCTTCTGGATGGTACATAGTACATTCGATCGCTGGACCCGTACCGCAGCCCCTCGCAATTTACCTCAATGTCTGTGTGTACGCCTTCTTCCGCCAAATGAATTACATACGCCATTGCCCCGTGGTCTGCTACCACCAGCACGATCTTCTCTGTTCCTGTTACAGTTCGTGTACTCCAAACCTCTCCGGTTTTATTTTCTGTTCCCATATTCTTGTCCTCCTGCAGCTTCCTGCGCTTTATTCTCTCTTCTCTTGCTACCGCGATGATTTCCCGGCAGGCTGTTTCATCGCGGTAGCCCTCTGCGTTTTTATACATCCATGCCCCCCCCCGAAAATCATTGGTTGATACCATTTCATACTATCCCCTCTGTTTTTGGTATCATCTATTCCCGATGCAGAAGAACGTATCTTCGTCCCAGCATCCCTCATTATGGTCATATCTGTAATATCCAATGTCTCCATCTTCATCCACAAACGGCGCTGTGTAAGAATAATAGCAAGGACATCCTTTGGGATAATATGTCATTACCATCTCGTTTCCAAGCATCGGGCACTCTATCTCCCCCCACTCTTCAACGTCATCGTTCCATTTTAACCATTCAATCGGCATTGTCCGCCTCCATCAAATCTCATCTTTGTTAATTAACAATAGGTACCACTTTATGCATATATGTTGCACTCAATCTTTAACGCCCCTTTTTAGTTTCTTTGCTATCTCACAAATAACATTTACAGTGACTCCATTTCCTGCCTGCTTATATAACTGACTATCTGAATTAACAAACGCTGCTTTTTCAAAATAATCATCTGCCCACCCCTGAAGTCTAAAACATTCTTTTGGCGTTAACTTTCGGATTGCTATGTAACACTGAAGCTTTTCATACCAGACCGCGTATACAATCAGTTCATCTGATACCTGCACGAAAATCCCTTGATTGCAGCTTGTATCAAGCGTGTTTGCTGTTGCTTCCTTGACCTCAATCGCAATTCCATGCCGGTCCTGTCCTGTCAACGTGAACATCGGCTCTCCATCATCTTTAAATCGTCTTCCATTCTGACGTTTTTCTGCTCTGTCGGGTGTTAATACCGGAATTGCAATTCCGCTGTCCTGCCCTGCATGATTCGCCATGCCTTTGTAGTATCTTGCTTTCAAGCATCGTGCCTGCTCTGTCATCTGTGAGCCTTCGTAGCACAAATCAATGAAACACGGCAATGTAACATGATGACCTCTTTCACCGCCTTGTCCAGTATCAAGTGCTTCTGTTGCTCCTTCTGGTGCAAAGACCTGCGCATTTCTTCTGTATCCGTCTTTATGACCGACTATTTGAACACTATTTTCCCCGTCTGTTCCTTCGACAGGAAATACTTTTGCGGTACTTCGTCCTCTAAGATGTCCGATAATAAAACACCTTTCTCTGTTTTGCGGCACTCCAAAATCTTTAGAGTTGAGAACTTGCCACTCTGCATCGTACCCCTCCCTGTCCATTTCAACGAGCAGCCTGGCGAAATCCCATCCTCCATTAACACTAAGCAAATTCTTAACGTTCTCAATGAAAAGGTAAGTGGGTTTATTTTCTTCCTCGAGCTGTCCGATAAGGTACATAACTCTGAAAAACAGGCTCGAGCGGTTTCCTTTAAATCCAATTTGCTTTCCTGCGACAGAAATGTCCTGACATGGGAATCCGAAGCACCAGCAGTCTGCCCTTGGAATGTCTCTTGCATATACTCTTCGAATGTCATTTGCGTACCATTCTCCATTTCTGTATTCCTCCTTCAATATTTCTTTTTGCCGTTTCTTCAATGGCACTTTTCCTAATGATTCTCTTTGTTTCTGCGTGAGTAGGTGCATAGATATATAGCTTGCCGTTGCAAATTTGTCAAACTCGCAAAATCCAACACATTTATGCCCCGCCAACTCCATTCCTTTTCTAAACCCGCCTATCCCCGCAAAAAAATCAATAAATTGCATTTTCCCTCCTCACCTCTTCCATGTCGGTTCTGCCTGCTCCTGAACACGCTCCACCATGTCGCACTGGCAAACAATCTCTGTTGCCCACTCCCGAATTTGCCGAAGCCCATCCGCATCCGGTGCGATACCTGCACGCCGTTCGATCGAGAGCGCCAGCTCCTTGATCCGGTTATCTGCCGCCATCCATACCGGTTCGGCATCCGTCTGTGTTTTAATCCATATTGCCATTGTCCTGTCTCCTTTGTCCTATCCTGTCAGTGTCCTGCTCCAGGACAATGCTTTCTCCGGCTTTATAAATCCGGTACAACAGCACGCCTGTCAGAACTACTAATACAGTTATAATCTTTCGCATTTTTACCTCCTGAGCGGCTCACTTTTCCGCTCCCTGTTCCTCTGCCACTGCAAATTCTCCATTCTTCAGCGTATAAAACGTATTTTCTTTTATGCGCTCACCGTCCACTTTTTCCATCTTTGCACAAACTAAATTGTTAGAATCGTCATACTCGGCAAGGACCAGATAACAGCCTTTTTCTCCTCTTGCTTTTCCGCGTCTTCCCCACGATACGGCCACGCCGTCTTTTCCCGTGTTGGTTGCAGCGCTCCGGTCTCCCGTGTTGGTTGCAGCGCTCCAGTTTCCCGTGTTGGTTGCAGCGCTCCAGTTTCCCGTGTTGGTTGCAGCGCTCCAGTTT
>ERZ1024397.8-NODE-8-length-47652-cov-21.486459_pt1 | contig 47652 bp, 39 predicted proteins | sample MGYA00520786_ERZ1024397 | MGnify/ENA primary metagenome ERZ1024397 (study PRJEB33242, sample SAMEA3444275) | Homo sapiens | biome: Host associated; feature: Gastrointestinal tract; material: Stool | place: Uganda | collected 2011-01-01 ... | reverse complement strand
TTTACATTTGTATGAAATTCTTTTGCGTTTTTTCTCGCTGTTTACTCAAAAATTCAATAGAAATCGTGCAAAATGCAAGAAAACGAGCGTTATGCTCGTTTTCGTATAAAAGTTCTGTGCATTTATCGCTATATTGCAATGCGCCTATTCTTTAAGTCATTAGGTTTCGATTGCTATGAACGGAACGAATATTTCGTCTTCGCATGCGCCCGCGTGCATACCGATGAAAGCGTCTTCTTCGGGTTCAAACGGATTTATACAAGTTTTGCCAGTTGCAACCGCAACGTAATCCCCCACGAAATCTTCAAATCTCGGATTTGCCTTTCCGTCACCGAAAAGTCCGTCTTTTATCGCTTCGTCGCGGCTAAACAAAATATAGTCGTCTCCGAACGCCTGCGTAAACGCTTTTTCAAATCTTTCTTCCATTCCCTTTTTGACGAAGAGCGACAAAGCGCGCGATTCGATTGACGGCACGCGAATGAGACACTCGGCAATTTCGGGATAATCGCAAAGCGACTTCCACTCCACGTCAACGAGACCGTGATCTGCCGTGACTATCACGAGCGTATCTTTGAGATCTGCGCACAGTTTTTCCACTTCGTCGTTTATAAGGCGTATTTGCTCACCGACTCTTTCGTTCGTCGTTCCGTAGTCGTGCATATCGTGGTCGGGCTGATTCCAGTAGGTATAAATATATTTTTCACCGTCTTTTTCACAAAGTTCGCGCACTATGTCACACGTGTTTTGCACGGATTCCGTCTTTATAGTGCCGTGTTTTGACACAAAATACGCCTGTTTGCCAGCTCTTTTGATTTTCTCTTCCACCGTATCCAACGGAATTGCGGTTTTTGCAACGGGATAATCGGCGGCGATTTCGTCTTTGCCGAATATCGTATTCGTAAAAATACATACGTTTTTATCAATTTCTTTGAAATAGAGTGTCCAGCCGAGCCAACCGTGTTCCATAGGCGTAAGCCCCGTTTCTATCGCGGTTGTCGCGGCGGTCGTCGTCGGCGGATACACCGAGCAAATCGGGCGGATAAGATGAGCACGCAAAAACGGCGCAACTTCCTTGTGTTTTTCAAGGATAGCCGTTCCCATTCCGTCAAACAACATAACCACGACGTTTTTATAGCCTTTTGCGAGCAATTCGTCCATATCTTTGAGCGTCGGATGAGCGTACTCCGCGCCGAAACGTTTAAGCACCGAGCAAGCCAAAGACACGAGCGAATCGTCGTAATCGATTTTAATTCTTTTGTCCATTTTGCGCGTATTTAACAATAAGTTTGTTTGTATTTTTGATATATTAAATGCGCGATACACACGGTTAGATGTCGAGAATCGCGCATTTGTGCATGGGTTACGTTTTATTTGATTTTGTGAATCGCAACGTCGTATGCCTGACTTGTCGCGTCTGCAATTCTGCCGACTTTCTTTGCGTCGCCGATGACGAAAGTGTTTTCAAACTTGCCCTCGATTACTTTTGCAAGGTCGTTTACGGGGCGTGCTCCGAGCGACAATACGACTACGTCGAAATTGAAATGAGCAGGTTTGTCCGTTGCTTTTACATTCTTGTTTTTGTCGAGTTTGACAGGCTCGAGCGTGACTCCCTTTTCGTCTATCGAGACGAGTCTGTGTGACAAAATGTAATTCGTATCCTTTGCGTCGAGTTTCGGCACGACGTCGTCAAGATGCTGGAACCACGTTCCCGGAGCAAGCGTGTCTGCCATTTCAACAATTGTGACTTTGTTGTCACCGTCAACGAGCATTTCTGCGGTTTCCAGTCCCGTCATTCCCGAACCTATCAGTGCGACTTTCTTGCCTTTTAGCACCACTTCTCCGCTCAAAATCTGCGTGGTCGTATACACGTTTGCAAGGTCTGAGCCTTTTATCGAACGCGGTCTCACCGCTTGCGCACCCGTTGCGATTACGACTGCGTACGGATTGAATGATTTGATGACTTCTTCGTTCGCTTCGGTGTTAAGGTGAATCTCCGCGCCGAATTTTTCCGCATTTACGCGCATATCTTCAAAGCACCAGCCGAGTTTTTCTTTTTTTGGCGGTTTGTCCGCAAGTTGAATCTGACCGCCGATTTTGTCCGTTTTTTCAAGCACGATGGGCTTGAATCCGCGACGGCCGAGCATTTCTGCACAAGTAAGTCCCGCAACGCCCGCACCGACGATGACAACCGTTCTGCCGTTGCCATCTTGTGGGAGATTGTCGAATTCCTTTTCTCTTCCGACCGTCGGATTGACGGAGCAATAGCCGTGGTCTCCGTGATACGCGTTGTCCTGCATGCTTTGAATACAATACAGACAGCAAATGCAACGCTTGATTTCTTTTTCTCTGCCTTGTTGCGCTTTTTCTGCCCAGTGCGGATCTGCAATATGCGGTCTTCCAAGCGACACGAAGTCCTGCGTGCCTTCTTCGAGTTGCATTTCTGCTTGTTCGGGTGTGCGGATAAGGTTTGCCGCAATGACGGGGATATCAACTTCTTTCTTCACCGCCGCTGCGAGATATTTTCTCCAACCGAGATCGAAACTCGTAGGTTCGAGCCAGTAATTGAACGTGTCGTACGCCGCGCTCGATACGTCGATTGCGTCAACGCCCATATTTGCAATCGCTTTTGCGTACTTTACGCCCGTTTCCATATCGTAGCCTTTGCCGGGTTTGCCGATTTTGTCGTAGAACTCGTCAACGGTCAGGCGCACGATGATGGGATAGTCTCCGCATTCTTTGCGGATTCCTTCCACGATTTCGCGAAGAAAGCGCAAACGATTTTCAAAACTTCCGCCGTATTCGTCCGTTCTTTGGTTAGTGTTAGGAGAAAGGAATTGCTGAATGAGATAGCCGTGCGTGCCGTGAAGTTCCACACCGTCAACGCCTGCTTTTTTGCAACGCACCGCGCCGTCGATAAATTGACGAATGACTTGTTTCACTTCTCTCTTGCTCAAAGCGCGCACTCTGCCGCCCGCAAAATAACTCGGCTCGCATTTGGAAGCCGATACGGACGAAAGCGCAAGGTTATGTTTCGACATAAACGGTGCGACTTTCGGCGCGATTTTGAAAAGAGTTTTCGGGAAAGATTTGCACATTCTCGTCATTGCGATACACACGGGAACAGTTCCTATCGCAAGACCGACGTTTTGTCTGCCGGGATGGTGCAACTGAACGAACAATTTTGCTCCGTGACGATGTATACGCTCGCTGAATTCGTGAAGACCTGCTATCTGATAGTCGTGGCTTGCACCCAGTTGTGCAAAAGCCGCCGCACCGTGCTTGTCGTTGATACGGCAAATCTCGGTGATGATAAGTCCCGTGCCGCCTTTGGCGCGTTCTTCATAATAATCCATCATCTGCTCGGTGGTGCAACCGTCAAATTGTCCGAAGCCCATAAGCATAGGCGACATGACTATACGGTTTTTAATTTCGCAAGTGCCTATCTTCATAGGCGAAAATAGCATTTTATATTCCATAATTCTCCGTTGCGAGCGCAAAACGCACTATTTGTTATATAAACTATTGTAACATACAATAACCGACTGCGCAAGAGATAAATTTACAAGTTAATCATTAACGCCTTCAACGAATTATTGCAACAATATCAAATCGTCAAATAACATAACAAAGCATTCGGGCAAAAGAAAAACGCCTCGAAAGGAGCGTTTCATGGGTATTGTTTCCGATTTATTGTTTACAAAACAGATATTACTATCGAAAAACGGCGTTTACTGAATGTCGTTTTGCTGTTTGAACGCTTTCACGGTGTTTTCGATGAGCATAGTCACCGTCATAGGTCCTACACCGCCGGGAACGGGAGTAATAAGCGAGCATTTCGGCGAAACCGCAGCAAAATCGACGTCTCCGCAAAGTTTGCCGTTCTCGTCTCTGTCCATGCCTACGTCTATGACGACAGCACCTTCCTTGACCATATCTTCTTTAAGGAATTTGGCTTTTCCGATTGCAACGCACACTATATCCGCGTTTTTGGTGATTTCTCCGAGATTTTTCGTGCGAGAATGGCAAACGGTCACCGTGCAGTTCTTGTCGAGCAACAATTGCGCAAGCGGCTTTCCGACGAGATTCGAACGCCCCACTACGACTGCGTTTTTGCCTTGCAACTCAACGTCGTAATGTTCGAGCAATCTTATAACTCCGAGCGGAGTGCATGCAACGAGACTGTCTCTGCCAGTCCAAAGTCTGCCTTTTTGCGTGAAAGTGCAACCGTCAACGTCTTTTTCGGGACAAATAAGGTCTATAAGAGCAATTTCGTCAAGGTGTTTGGGAAGCGGCAGTTGCAAAATCATGCCGTTTACGTCGATATTCTCGTTTAGATAACCGATAGTGCCCGCAACTTCGTCAAAAGTGCTGTTTTCGGGCAGTTTGCACAAAAACGATTTGATGCCGACTTCGTCGCACGCCTTGATTTTGTTGCGAACGTACACTTGCGATGCAGGATCGTCTCCCACGAGAATAACCGCAAGACCTATTTGCTTGCCCGTCTGACTTTGAAGTTTCTCGACTTCCGCCTTTATGTTTTCGCGCGTTTTTTGAGCAACTAGTTTACCGTCGATGATTTGCATATACCGCTCCAACTTTTTTTGTTATTGCCATTATACCGCCCAAAATCGCTTATTGCAAGCAATTAAAGGAAAGGCATTGGTCGATTTTACAGTTTATACAAGCGGAAATTCGTTGGTTTTCGACATTCTAATGCGCTTAAAAGAAGTTTTTTTTATTGCTATTGACATTTTTAATATTTTACAATATAATAAATTAAAAAAGTAATTAGGGTGCAAACTATGTTTGCGGAAGGATAGAATATGAACTCTTGGGCAGTCGTTGACTGGACCACGGACGTTTGGCATTTTATAGTCAGAATGCTCGTTGCCGCCGTGTGCGGATTCGTCATCGGTCTCGAACGCAAATCACGCAGTAAAGAAGCGGGTATCAGAACGCACGCCATCGTGTGTCTTGCCGCTTGCCTTTTTATGATATTGTCAAAATATCTCGCTCAACCCATCTTTTCCGACTTGAAAGAAGGCTCTATTGCCGCAGACGCAACTCGCATTGCGTCTCAGGTCGTCACCGGCATAGGCTTTTTGGGCGCAGGCATCATAATGTACAGACGCGACGTCATGCACGGGCTCACCACCGCGGCAGGCGTGTGGGCAACGGCGGCAATCGGCATGGCACTCGGCGCAGGTTTTATCGTAACTGGCGTATGCGCAACCGCAATCATCGTCATCCTGCAACTTATATTCCACCTTCCCGTCAAAGCCTTCACCACCCGTCATATCTCCGTTATAAGAATGCTCGTGTGGCTTGAAACAGACGATATTCTCGACAAAATCACCGACAAGCTCGGCTCAAAGAAAATCTCGTCCTACAAAGTCAAGCAAGCGGACGGCAAGATGATCGCAAGCGTCGAAGTTTCAACAACGGACGAATTTTCCGTGGCAAAACTCAATGAAGTCATCCGTGCTTATCCCGAACACGTTATGAGCATTGAACGAGTGGACGAATAAGAGCAAAAATCATCGCATATTTACGGACGACACACAGAATTGTGTGTCGTCCTTTTTTTTGCTTGATTTTTGCTCTGCTAATCGCGCCGAAAATTTGCGCTATCATATCAAGCATGGACAAAATTTCAGTCCGCAATTTCGCCAAATTGTCGGCTTGATGTGCGCTTCGCGCCTTTTTTTCTTTTCATCGCATGTTTACGAACACCGCACAACTTTGTGCGGTGTTCTTTTATTTGCTCGATTTTTGCTCTGCTTATCGCGCCGAAAATTTGCGCTTGTTATCTTATTTACAATAGATTTTTCGTCATATACTTTAATGCAATTTTCCCCCTTCGTCAGCTGTTTGGACTGCGGCGTTTGCGTGGCAATCCGCCTTGTTCGCTTTGGCTACAATTCGTCCACTGGACGAATTGCTTTACGCGTCGCGCCCGTATCGCCGTTCCCCCTTAAAAGGGAACCCACGGCGACTGCGTAGCAGGGGGCAACTCGACGCGATTGACTTCGTAACAATCGCTATTCCGTCACTGCGTTCCTTACGGTCGAGACATAACTTGCGCCATTTCTCTTATTGTGCCACTCGTTCGCAAGCGAAAGAAACAACACTCGCTTGCTCACTTGTACTAATCGTCAAGTCCGACGCTCGATTTGCTCGCCGCCATTGCGTTGCGGCTCGTGTTCCGTCTTTGAATAAGCACATTCCGTTAATAAGAACACTTCGAATAGGCTTTCGTTTCGGGCGCAATCGAAGGATCTCGTGGAAACGAACCGACAAACTTTTTCTGCGCCCGTACCGCAATTATTCATTATTAATTATTCATTATTAATTTAAAAAGCACGCAATGCGTGCTTTTTTTCAATTCACTACGTTTATGGGGTTGTTTTGCAAAAATGCCCTGACGTTGTCGTCGGTGGCATTCACAAGTCGCACTCGCGACTCGTAACTTGCCCACGCAACGTGCGGCGTGATAAGACAATTTTTTGCCATGAGAAGCGGATTGTCTGCTTTGGGTGGCTCTGTTGACAACACGTCAAGCCCTGCCCCGGCAATTCGACCTTCGTTGAGTGCGTCTGCAAGTGCTTTCTCATCGATAAGTCCGCCACGCGCCGTGTTGATAAGATATGTAGTCGATTTGAAAAGCGCAAGAGACTTTTCGTTTATCATAAGTTTGGATTGCTCGTTGAGCGGACAATGTAGCGTGACAAAATCCGCCTTTTCAAACACTTCTTCCCTTGACACGCTACCTTCAAACGGCGTGCGATTGTGAATGAGCAAATTCATTCCGAACGCTTTTCCGATTTGCGCAACACGTTTGCCTATGCTTCCGTAACCGATGATGCCGAGCGTTTTTCCGTACAACTCGTGCAAAGTGCCGACGGTGTATGCAAAATCTTTCGAGTTTTGCCAAACTCCGCGATGAACGGATTCGTCGTGAGCCGCAACTCTCGATGCAAATTCGAGAATAAAAGCAAAAGTCAACTGCGCAACGCTTGCCGTGCTATAATACGGAACGTTGGACACGGTTATTCCCAAATCCCTTGCGGCTTTGACATCAACGACGTTGTATCCTGTCGCAAGTATGGATACGAATTTCAATTTTTTGCATTGCGCCATGATTTCGCGCGTGAGCACGACTTTGTTGAGAAGCACTATATCGGCGTCGACGATTCTGTTCAATACGTCTTCGGGTGCGGTGCGGTCGTAATACGCAACTTCGCCGTACTTTTTGAGAAAATCGAAATTCAGTTCTTCGCCTTTTGCGTTGTATCCGTCAAGAACAACTATTTTCATACTCATTCAACCAACTTGCGCTTGTTGCCGTTGATAACGTTCAGGCTGTCTTTGAGCGACTTCTCCGCACTGTCGAGAATGTTGAACGCAAGCGAGCGGGCATCGTAGTCCATTTTGCGATAGTTTTCTTCCGCTTCGTGCTGCATTGCTTCTGCTTCTGCTTTTGCGCGTTTGTAGACTTCGGTTTCGGTCATGAGTTGTTTTGCCTGCTCTTCTGCCTTGTCCATTGTCTCGTTTGCATAATTCTCGGCTTTTTGGATTATGTCGTCTCTATCCTTCTTGATTTGCGTTGCTTCGCGCAAAACGAGCGGATAACTTGCTCTGAATCTCGAAATAAGGTCAAGCATAACCGCTTTGTTGATGACGATGTCGGTGTTGCTGAAAGCCGCTTTTTTTGCTTTGAGCACTTCGCTTTCGATTTCGTTGATGAGCATATCGATTGTTTCCATATTTGCGTCCCCTTTTGTGAGTTTATCTTTATCTCGCGCGCACGTATGCGCGTTTATTTATTGTTCGTTGTGTTTTATCGTTTCCTATCGTTTTTTAGTTTCTTTCGATGCGTTTTCTCTATCGCTTATTGTCTATTGTCGTCGCTTCAATCATTTCAAATCCGCAAACTCTTTGGATTGAAGAAGTGCGACGGTGCTTGACGGCATATTGCGATAATCGCCGTGAGCAATCTGCTCTCTCACGAGTGTAGAACTTACGTCTTCGTATCCCTGCGGAGAGATAAATTCGGTGTCATAACCGCCGTGTTCTTTGTTGTATTTTGCCATATCTTCTTCATACGGAATGTCTTTTGCGTCTCTGACTCCGCGCACGAGAACTGTTGCGCCGACTTCTTTTGCAACTTCAACGGCATATTTTTCGGAATAAAGTGCGTGCGCGCCTTTTTTGAATTCGCATACGGCTTTTACGATTGCAAGGCGTTGTCTTGGCGAGAACGTATACGTTTTGTCGGGATTTACAAGACACGCAACCCACACTTCGTCGTATTTTGCAAGTGCTTCGTCAAGCACGCTTTCGTGCCCTTTCGTGAACGGATCAAAACTTCCTGCCATGAGCGCAACACTCTTTCTCGTGATAAACTCGGCGGTTATAGTGCCCATTTTCTTCGTGCGTTGCTTAAATCCGACATGCGGAATTTCGTACGACTTTTCCGAGCCGTGTTCAAACACTATCACGCCGTCTTCCGTAAGCAAATCGAGTTCTACGATAAGGTCGATTGCAAGTTCTGCAAGCGTAGTTGCATACGGCGGATCGAGAAATATCAAATCGTACTTTTTTCCGCTGACGTAACTCGAGCGAAGCACCGAAGCGAAGTCTGCGTTGACCACTCTGTAATCTCCGTCAACGCCTTTGAGATTTTGATACACGAGCGCAATCGAATCTTTGCTTCTGTCAACGAAAGTGACGTCTTTCGCGCCGCGCGATATGCACTCTATGCCGAGCGAGCCGCTTCCTGCAAACAAATCGAGCACGCTTGCGCCGTCAACCCAACCTTGCAAAACGTTGAACAACGTCTCTTTTATGCGCGTGGTCGTCGGGCGAACGCTGTCGTCCTTTGGCGATATCAGATTCTTTCCGCGGTATTTTCCCGCAACAACTCTCATATTTCTTCTCCGAACGGATTGATTTTTTCTCCGTCACATGTGATTATTCTCTTTTCGGTGACTATCATATCGAGCGGAACGTCGTGCGCGTCAGCCTGCAAGCCGTCGATATGCTGACAATCGAACGCAAGCCCTATCGTGTAACACGGATGTGTTGAAAGATATTTGTCGTAATAGCCTTTTCCGTGTCCCAGACGATTGAGACCGTCAAACGCCACCATAGGCACGATTGCAACGTCTATATCGTCGATTGCGTGCGAGCCGACGGGTTCGAGTATACCCCATTTGTTCGTTCTGAAATTTGAAAACGGGGATATAACGATTGCTTTCATATCGTCGCCGTGCACTCTCGGCACGCATACGACTTTTTCAAGCATAAGCGCAAGCCCCACGATTTCCTGCGTGTCGGGTTCGGTGTCTGTGCCGAGATATACGAAAACTTTGTGCGCGCGAGTGAACTCGTCAATGCCGCTGAGTGCGTCCGCGATTGCTCCGCTTGCCCACTCTTTTTTTGTTTGCGACATTGCTTTTATATTCGCTCTTGCGCTTTTTCTCGCTATATCTTTTTGCATACACTCCTTGACCTTGAAAACGCAGTATATACGCAGTATTCCACAGTTTTTCTTTCGTTTGCCGCCTGCAAAGCGGTTTCACCGTCCAAAAGCACGGCTTCTTCGCCGATTTGCGCTTCGTATTCTTCGGTATCCACCGCAAACACGTCCATGCAAGCTATGCCGACGGCTTTGCAATATCTTCCGTTTATCCGCACTCCCGACGGATTTTCGCGGCATATTCCGTCCGCGTAACCGCCGAAAATATAAGCGACGTTCGTATCTTTTTTTAGCAGCTCTCCGCCGTATCCGACTATATCGCCTGCTTTTAGCCGTCTCGTCTCGACGACTTGCGAAAAGACGCTCATTGCGCCGCTATAAGCGCATATTCCCGCTCTCACCATATCGTAGCGCAACTCTTCGTCGTGCATGGAATGGCTTGACGCAAGATGCGATATCGCTTGCGGATAAAATCTTTTCACGATATCCGCACATTCGTCAAAGAGTGCTTTTTGCGCCGACGTTCCGTCCCGAAGATGAGAGAAAACACCTTCGACGTTAAAGCCGTATTCTTTGAGAAGAAAACACACTTCGTCCAGTCTGTCCTTTTCAAAACCGAAACGATGCATTCCGCTGTCGACTTTAAGATGCAAACGCATTTGACAAGGCTCGATAAAACCTATTCTCGCAAGATAAAGCAACGCGGAGAGTTGACTCTCGCAATGAAGGGACAAAATCGCTTCTAACGCATAAGTTTCGATTATTTCATCGGGCAACACAGTCAACACGAGAATATCTTTCGTTATCCCGACGTCTCGCAACTTTTTCGCTTCTTCGACGGTTGCAACGCCGAAAGCGTCAACGACGTTTTGCGTCGCTTTTGCCACGTCGACTATACCGTGTCCGTAGGCGTTTGCCTTGACCATAAACAAAACTTTGCGATTTACGGTCTTTTTTATATTTTCGAGATTTCGTACGATACGGTCGGTATCGACGACTGTTTTCAGTTCTATATTCCGCCCCCGTGGCGCATATTTCGGATAATAATGCAATTCATGCCACAAATCGTTTATCCGCGCGCGCCTTACAGAATATGCAAAGGACGGATACGTTGTTTCTTATTTTTTCTTTTTGTCTTTTTTCTCGGGGGTGAACACTTCGACGATAACGTCGCCGATATGATCGCGCATATCTTTGATGAAGTCATCGACGTTTTTGACCGAAACGTTGATTTTGAAACTCACTTCACCGTCGCTTTCTCTCACGCCTTTGCAGATGAGATATATTTCTCTCGTTTCGGAGTTTTGTTTTATGCAAACGACATCGACGTACTTGATTTTGTCGACGAAAAAGCCGAGCGTTGCGACGATATGGTCGTCTTTGAATCGGTACGCACTGTTGAATATCACAAGCAAAGCCGCAATTGCGATTATCGTTGCCGCAACGAGCGACACGATTGCGATTGCAGGAGAATCGGTATACACTCCGTTTGCACCCGCAAGCATTGCGATGTCAAGCCCGATTATTGCCAACGCGCCGAGCGCGACAAAAGCGAGAAGAATCGTTTTTACAACTCCGAAATTCATTCTGATTTTCATAAATTCACCTTATATTTTGGCGTTCTATACGCATATATTGCCATTTTCGTCGCAGTATATGCCCGACGCTCACAAATCGTTTTCTTCGCTTTCCTGATTGTACTCTTCGACGCTTTGAAGTTGTTGCTCGCTTCTGTAGCCGAATTCGACCGTATTGATGACCGTCGTTGCGTCGGTGTAGAAACTCAGTCCTTTCGTCTTATAATATCCGATAAGTTCTATTGCGCGAAGAATGAAGTAATAAAGAGACGGCAAAATCAACGACATAAGTCCGCCCGTGGGTATTGCAAATGCGGTTGCAAGCAAATACACGATCGTGAACGTGACGACGTACGATTTGAACAGTCCGCCCATATTTGACTTTACGTATGTGAGCGAGCGCGTGAAACTTGTGTACACTTTCTCTTCGGGATGGAACAACATTCTTGGTAGCCACCCTGCAAAAAGCAGTGATCTAAGCGAACAAATCAGCACTCCGACGATAAGAAGAATGGGTATCACGAAGAAACCGACGTGCTCGAACAGTCCGAACAATATGCTTGCCATAATCGCGAAGAAAATGACGTCGATGGGAAGAGATATCGTAAGCCTTGCCGCAGAATATTTGCACGCTTTTTTGAAGTTGAGCGCGAGATTGCTCGCAAAACCTATGCGATAGTTGGACGCCATAAGTTTGTTCACTATGTCGGATATCGTGAAATATGACAGACCGAACACGAAACAGTAGAACGCATACACGAATATAAGCGCTAAAGAAAGGCTAGCCGCAAAGGTGGGAAATTGGACGATGTCTATAAGGAAACATTTCCCTTCCGTGATCACATCCGCAAGTGCGGCGCGTATCGTTTGCGATCCCGTCCACACCGTCTTGACGCTCTCGATAATATTGTCAATATGACCGGGGAAATAGGCAATGGACACCATGTTCATTGATTTCCAAATGGGCAAGATGATCGCCGCCCCGAGCGCAAACGCAAGAAGCAACGATATAAGGATCCACGCCAGTATTTTCAGCGCGTATCCGAGATTTGAAAAAAGAATTGAAATCGAATATTTGAATTCCATTTTATTCTCCGAGCGGTCAAGCCGCCTTGTTTTTTAGTCAATTTGTACGGCATATCCTGCCGCAAAACCGACGATTATTTTTTACGTTTTTTTGATTTTGACCAAATAGATTGCTCTTTTCTTTCAAGGTCAACTCTTTCCGTGCCCGTGACGTCATAAAATAGCGTGTACATGAGCACGAGATAGAACGGCACGACGTACAGATATGCGATAACGTCGAGAATGAATTGAGCAACCACGCCTGCACCGAGCGCACCCGTAATAATCATTGCGATTTCGACAGGCAGTATTGCAAGAACGATATGAAGCATAGTGGGGATAACTCTTCCCGAGATGCTCTTTGTCGCCTGCTTGAATGCGTCTTTTGCTTTCATCCCCGTATGCAGACAATACGGCGGCCACAAAATCACGCGCGCCATAATGGATATCATGCCGAGTTGCAACGCGATGTGCGTTATGCTTGACAAAACAAGCCAACCCACGCGATTTTTGCACAATTCCCACCACAAATAGTAGAACGCAACGGACAAAAGATTGAGAATCTCAAACGCCACGAACGCAAGCACGATAAATCTCAATGCGGTCAGAACGTTGAAATTGAGCCTGACTTTCACCCTTGACGGCGAAACGGTAAATTCGCCTATGCGCATATGCCTGTCAATGACGCCCAACGTTATTGCAATGTCTAAAACGAAAAGGGCAAGCCCGATTATGCCTATATACCAATATTCAAACGGCAATTCGTAGACTTTGACGAGCATATCGAAAAAGTTTTCGGGCGCAATCGTTTTGTATGAAAACAAATACTTCAGCGCGCCGGTCGGCGACAATGCAAACGGAATAAGGAGCGACGGAAGTACGTTTATGAGCAAAAGGTATGCCCCTTTGTCAAAAAAGTATTTCCATGCCGCTTTGAAACACGCAGGATTTCTTGTGCTGTCTTTAATTCGCATAGCGTTCTCCTTAGCCTTATTTCATCTCGGGCATTGCCCTGCCCTTTCCTTTCGTTGTTTTGCCGTTGTCAGTCGAACATCGCGAGTTTATCGTGAAGTTTTGCGAGCTTTTCAATGGCCTTTTCGAGTTTATCTTTCTCGTTGTCAATGAGTTTTTGCGGCGCTTTTGCCGTGAAACCTGCGTTTGAAAGCAAACCTTTGGTCTTGTTTATCACTGCTTCGGTCTGTGCGATTTCGGCGTTGATACGTTCTTTTTCCTTGTCTTCGTCGATAAGCTCTCCAAGCGGAATGAATATTTCTGCGTCGTGTGTGACGATGCTGCTGAGTTTTCCGCTTATCTCACTCTTATCTTTCACAAGCGTGACTTCGTTGACGTTTGCAAGTTTTTGGAGATACGGGATTGCGGACGTTATGAATTTTTCGTCTTTTGCGATGATATACGCGTTTATCTTCTTTGACGGAACGACGTTCATTTCGTTGCGCAAATTGCGGATAGAACCTATGATTTCGCGCAAACCTTCAAAACTCGACTCTTCCTTGCGGAACACTCTGTGTTTGTTGTAGGTCGGCCATGCCTGAATCATAAGCACGCTGCCCTTCGGTGCGTATTTGGAATAGATTTCTTCGGTTACGAACGGCATGAACGGATGCAACAGTTTGAGAATTTCCGTCAACACGTAGGAAAGCATCGCGATTGCGTGATTGTGTTGCTTCTTGTCGTCGCTGTAAAGCATGGTCTTGCTCATCTCTATATACCAATCGCAGAACTCGCTCCACACAAAATCGTAAAGTCTTGCGGCGGCAAGTCCCAATTCGTACTTGTTGAGATTGATTGTGACTTCCTTGATTACGTCGTTAAGGCGAGTGAGAATCCACTTGTCCGCACCGTTGAAGCGTGCGGGTATGGACAAATCGTCGCCGTCTTTGATGTTCATGATGACGAAACGAGACGCGTTCCAAAGTTTATTGACAAAGTTTCTGCAACTCTCGATTTTGCCGTCCGTAAATCTCGTATCGCTGCCCGGCGCAATGCCCGTTGCAAGCGAGAAACGCAATGCGTCCGCGCCGTATTTGTCGATGATTTCGAGCGGATCGATGCCGTTGCCGAGACTCTTTGACATTTTTCTGCCCTGCGCATCGCGCACGAGACCGTGAATAAGCACTTCGCTGAACGGCACTTCGTGCATAAACTCGAGTCCGCTGAACATCATTCTCGCAACCCAGAAGAATATTATGTCGTATCCCGTGACAAGCACGTTCGTGGGATAGAAATATTCGAGATTTTTCGTCTTTTTGGGGAATCCGAGCGTAGAGAACGGCCAAAGCGCAGAACTGAACCAGGTGTCAAGCACGTCTTCGTCCTGATGAATGTGGTTTCCGCCGCACTTGGGGCAAGTCTCCACTTTCGTCTTTGAAACGATGGTCTCGCCGCAATCGTCGCAATAGTATGCGGGGATTCTGTGTCCCCACCAAAGTTGACGGGAAATACACCAGTCGCGGATGTTTTCCATCCAGTTGAAATAGGTATTTTCAAATCTCTTGGGGATAAACTCGGTTTTCTTGTCCTTCACTGCTTTGATTGCAGGCTCTGCAAGCGGCTTCATTTTTACGAACCATTGCTTTGACACGAGAGATTCCACCGTTTCGCCGCAACGATAACAAGTACCGACGTTGTGCGCATACGGCTCGATTTTCACCATAAGTCCGAGCGCGGTCAAATCTTCGACGATAGCCTTTCTTGCCGAAAGTCTGTCCATGCCTTGATACTTGCCGGCATTTTCGTTCATAAGACCGTCTTCTCCGATAACCTGAATGACGGGCAAGTTGTGACGCAAGCCGAGTTCGAAGTCGTTGGGGTCGTGAGCAGGCGTGATCTTAACCGCGCCCGTACCGAAACCGATTTCGCAATAATCATCCGCAACGACGGGAATTTCTCTGTCCGTGAGCGGAAGTTTGACGGTTTTGCCGACGTACTTTGCCATTTTTTCGTCTTTGGGATTGACTGCAACCGCCGTGTCTCCGAGCATTGTCTCGGGACGAGTGGTCGCAATGACGATTGCGTCGTCTTCACCCACCACGGGGTATTTGTAATACCAAAGATTAGATTGTTGTTCTTCATATTCCACTTCTGCGTCGCTGAGCGCGGTGTGGCAATGCGGACACCAGTTGATGATACGGTTTCCGCGATATATCAAGCCTTTTTTGTAGTATTTTACGAACGCTTCTAGCACTGCGTTGGAGCAGTTTTCGTCCATCGTGAATGCGGATTTTGACCAATCGCAAGAAATGCCGAGTGCTTTTTGTTGCTCGACGATTCTTCCGCCGTATTGATTTTTCCACGCCCACGCGCGCTCCAAAAATCCGTCTCTGCCTACGTCGTTTTTGGAAAGTCCTTCTTCTTTGCGCATCTTTTCGACAACCTTGACTTCGGTTGCAATCGACGCGTGGTCCGTGCCCGGCATCCAAAGCGTTTCGTAACCGCACATACGTTTGAAGCGGACGATAACGTCTTGAATGGTTTCGTCAAGTGCATGTCCCATGTGAAGTTGTCCCGTGATGTTGGGCGGTGGCATCATCACCGTAAAAGGCTCTTTCTCGGCGTTGGGATGCGCTTCGAAAAACTTCCCTTTCATCCACATATCGTAGATGCGTTTTTCAAACTCGGGATTGTAAGTTTTTTTCATATCTTGCATATTGTCAATTCTCCTTGCGCCGTCACGGCGCACTTTGTCTTTTCTTTATCGCAAAGTCGCAAAGCGCACAAATTTACGCTTTGCGACCGATATTATATATTTTAGCGAACACGTCTATACGCTTTTGGGCTATACCGACGAGCGTTTTTAAGGCTATTTAGCAATAAGTTTTGCACGGCATATTCCAATCTATCGCATCGGAATTATGCTCGCCTTTACGCAATCAGCCTTCGTACGTGCCGTCTTTCTTTTCTTGAACGATCTTTTGGTCTTCTTCCTTGACAGAATCCGCCGTTGCCGCTTGCAACTTGCCTTCCTTGATGAGCTTCACTTGCTTTGACGTCTCGACAAGATAGCTGAATGCCGCCGCATACGAGAGCGCGATACCCCAGGCGAGAATGCCCCAGTCCGCATATTGCACGAAGTTGTGGAAGAATGCGAGAATGACGCCGATAGAAATCGTGAAAGAAGAAACCTTGCCCAGCCAGTTAGCCTTTACAGTTGCGCCCTTTTTGAGAACGTAAAGCGCAATCATCGCTTGAATGAACTCTTTTGCAAAAATCAAGATCACGAATGCGTAATGCACGAACCACGGATTTGAAAGCGTTCCGTCGGCAACGAGATTTTTGCCGAGTGCCGTAAGCCCCGTGCAGAACGACAAGCAAGCAAGAACGGATACGTGCATGAGTTTGTCGGCTATCGGGTCGAGAACCATGCCGATGCCGCTTTGCATATTGAATTTTCTTGCAATCCAGCCGTCGACCATATCGCTTGCGCTCGCAAAGAAAAATACGCCGAGTGCCGCATAGAACAGAGTGAAATCGTCTCTGACTCCGCCAAGTGCCATGAGCGTCACGAAGACGGGGACGCAGATTATGCGGAAATACGTGATGATGTTTGGGATAGTCCAGACTTCCTTGAAGTCAACCTGACCGATTTTTTTTGCCATAAGGTTACTCTCCATAGCGCGTATACGCATAATGCGCATGCGCAACGTAATATATAGTGATTATAACAAAGTTTTTCGCGCGTGTAAACAATAAAATTCGCATGATTGCACAAAATAATCAAAAAATCAATAGTATAACTTTGGAAGCGTATGCAAAAGTGTCTTATCATCATCAACAAGAACGCCGGTTCGAGCAAGAAAATCTCGTTTGAAAAAGTGGAAAAATGTCTCGGCGAGAATTATCGTTACGAGCATTGCACGATTCCCGACGACGAGATAGAAGATTTTTCAGCTTACGACTCAGTGGCGGTTTGCGGCGGCGACGGCACGCTTGCAAGCATTCTCGAAAAAGCGTGCGATATGCCGCTCAAAGTGTTTTACTTCCCCGTAGGCACGCTCAACGACAAGGCAAAAGCAGAAAGATACTCCCATTTGAAAGCAAAATGTCCGTCTTGCGACGACGAAAAGAATAAGGCAAAGCCAATCGTCGTGGGAAAATGCGCCCGACTTATCGAAGAAGACGGATACGTTACGGAAGAGTGCGACAAGAGTCTTTTCTCATACGTTTTTGCGGCAGGCTCGTTTACACCGATAGGCTATACGTCCGACGTAAAAGAAAAACAAAAATTCGGAGCATTGGCATACGTATCGAAAGTCGTTGAAGAATACAAACCGCACAGAATAAAAGCGACGATTACCACCGACAAGAAAACTTACAACGATGAGTTTTCGCTTATAATGTTTCTCAAATCACCGAGATGTTTCGGCTTTCACTTCAACAAGGCGTACGACGGCGAAAGCATGAGCGGACACGTTCTTGCGATACGCTCTCCGAAACATAAAGGCGCACTTGGTTATATCGAGATGTTTTTCCCTTTCTTCCGTGCGTTTTTCATGGGGCTAAAAAAGGAAAGAGACAAAGGTTCTTTAATTTTCAAGAAGATATATTCTGCAAATCTCACACTTTCCGAAGACGTCGATTTTTGCAAAGACGGAGAAAAACACGTGTTGAAAAAAGGACGGTACAAAATCTCATTCCGACGTTCGCTTTGCGATTTTTGCGTAATAGAAAAATTTTGAAAACGGAAGTAAAACTTTGCAAGGCAAGCAAAACGTGACGCTAAATTCTTCCGTAAACAAAAGTCAATTTTTATTTCGCTCGGCAAACCGTCGTTTGCTTTCGTGCGGATATGAGCATTTGTCTTATTGCAGTGATGAACATGCGACAAAACAAAAACTGAAGTACTCTAAAAAACGTTCATTTTTAGAAAGAGTTCTCGAAAATGGCTATTTTTAGAATACATTTATTTCAATTTTTCAATAAAATTAGAATAATAATGCAGTGTTTAGTGTATTTTTTCCAAGCATTCTCGTTTTATTTGTTTTGCACTCACACATATGCACATTTGCACACATTTCAATAAAAACATACAAAAAAACAAGGTCTTCGGGCATTTGTTTACAGACGAAAACCTTGTCTCTTCTTATACAAAATTCAATCGCACTTAGCGTTTCAACACAAGACTTACAACGTCGCTCGGAGTTTTTACGATATGCTCTGCCCTATGCTCTTCAAACTCTTTTCTGTTACCGTATCCGTACAAAACGGCACACACGTCAATACCGCAAATATGCGCGCCGTCAATGTCGTACATTCTGTCCCCCACCATCAAAACTTTGGATTTGTCATTGACGTCAAGGCGGCAAAGAACGTCGTTTATCACATCGCACTTTGCTTCTTTGCTTGCGTCGCTCGACGCGCCGCCCACCACATCAAAGTACTTTTCAAGATCAAAGCCTTTGACAATCATGTTTGTAAATTTGATTGGTTTGCTTGTGGCGACGGCAAGGCGTTTTCCTGCGGCTTTGAGTTCTTGCAACATTTCTTTCACACCGGAGAAAACCTCGCAATGTTTCCAACCGTATTTCTCGTATTCTCCGCGATACAGTCCTATAAGTTTTTCAATGCTCTTCTCGTCCTGTCCCAAGAAATCGTGCATGCTCACCCTAAAAGGCGGTCCTATCATCTTGTCGAGGATCTCGTTTGTGTACGGCACGCCCTCGTGGTCGAGTGCATAGCGGATACATTCCACAATACCCGGCTTGCTGTCAATCAGCGTTCCGTCAAGGTCAAACAATATATATTCATAGTCTTTCATCGGTATCTCCAAAAATCGTTTTCAAATCAACGCATGGATTCGGCATGTTTTAGCCGTTTTATCCTACGATGCGTCGATTTGCAAATAATATTTTAGATAAACCGCTTTACATTGTCAATCCATTTGCCGCTCAAAAGACTTACAATCGGCACGTCGAGAATGGTTTTTACTCCTCTTACGCCGCTTTGATACTCTTTTACGCAAGATTTGGCATATGCCATGAGCACTCCTGCGGTGAAATCGGGATTCGATTGCAGTTTAAGGTTGAATTCCATATCGCTGGAATATCCGTTCGACAATCCTTTTTCAAGCACAAAACCGCCGTGCGCCATACCCGTATGCTCCTTTTCGAATTCTTTTTCATCGATAAAATGTACTATCGTATCGTAATTTGCAAAATAATCGGGCATACTCTTTATCGTTTTCTCGATAAATTCACCGTCTGAGCCGTCTTCGAGCACAACGAAACATTCCCTTAGATGCTTATCTCGCTCGCACAAAGTTTTGCCTTGCCCGTTTCGCACTGCATCGAGCGCTGATTGCTTGGGTATGGTGTATTGCACGGCGTTTTTAACGCCTTTTATACGGCGTATCGCTTCTCCGTGCCCCTGCGACACACCTTTACCCCAAAACGTTTGCAAATCTCCGTTTTTCGTCACCGCACACATCAACGCACGCATAAGCGAAAACAGACCGGGGTCCCAACCTATTGCAATATAACTCAACTTATCAGTTACTTTTTGCCGCATAAACTCGGCGTATTCCGTCATTTTTGCATGAGTGTCGAAAGAATCCACCGTATTAAACTCGTTTGCAACGCTTTTTGCAACTCCTATAAGGTCGTTTTTCGAGCCGACGCACAACGCAAGCACGTCGATTTTGTCTTTGAACTCGAAAACGTCTTCCTGAGCGTACGTTTTCGTGCCGTAATGCGAAACGACTTCACACGGTTTTCTTCTCGTAAATATTCCGACGACTTCGTCGCCCTGTTCAACCGCACATCTTTCGCATGCTTTGCCGAGATTTCCGTAACCTACAATTCCGACTTTCATAAAACCACCTTTTCGATTATCTAACCGCATATTTTGTCAAATGCACGCTATCGCCGCAAAAATTTCGTTTAAATTTCGGATTGAATCACATCTGTTTATTTATGTTTAAGCAACAAATCTTTCTTTCGGATTCTCCGAATATACGGCGCAGTGTGACACAATCTCTCACTGTTTTGCAAGCGACAGGCATAAAATACGGTAGACGTTCGTTTTTTGAAAGTTTATGCATAAAGAAAGCGAATGTTGACAATAATTTTTTGCGAGTATGGATATGGTCAAACGTGGCGAATTGTATTATGCCGATTTATCACCGGTGGTGGGCAGCGAGCAAGGGGGCGTGCGCCCCGTTTTAATAGTTCAAAATAACGTTGGAAACAAGTATAGTCCGACCATTATCGCCGCTGCGGTCACGTCACAACTCGGAAAAGCAAAACTACCGACGCATATCGAACTGCCGGCAGGCAAATTCGGTCTGCCCAAAGATAGCGTGGTGCTTTTGGAGCAAATCCGCACGCTTGACAAAAAACGCCTAAAAGAAAAAATCGGCGAATTGCCGATCAATATGATGACCAAAGTCAACGAAGCGTTGCTAGTATCACTTGGATTTTTTGAAACGTGAACAAATTGTATTGTAGTTTGTTTTGCCTGTTCAACCGCTTTGAAAAAGCATGAGATTTTTTATTTTTCTCCGTCGATTGTAATCGACTTTTTTTGTTCAAATAAAAAACTTATCGATATATCACTCAATGAAAATATCGTCGAACAGTTTTGCGATAACTTTATTGATTATTGCAAAATCGAATCCTTTTGAATAGAGATGCGCACTAATTTTTTGCGCGCCCGTTTTATCGACGATTTTGCGCGATTTTGCATACTTTTGCGCCATTTTCAGTGCAAGGTCGTATTCTTTTTCGTCGTCTTTTGCGTCAAGCAAAATATTGTCTACAATTTTCTTGTCAACGCCTTTTTCGTTGACGAGTTTGTATGCGATTTTCTTTGCGCCGTATCTAGTTGAATTGAACATAAGATACGTGCGCACGTATTCTTCGTCGTTTATGTAGTTGTATTTTTTGGCTTTCGCTATTGCAAATTCCACTTCGTCTTTGTGATAGCCCTTGCCGTATAGTTTTTCCTTACATTCTTTTTCCGAACGTGCGGAAAGCGCAAGATATTTCACAAGCGCGTCGTATGCTTTTTGTGCTCTTTCTTCATCGAGCGGATACTCTTTCACTTCTTCGGACATATTTCACCAACAAACACAAGTTTTCGTATATCTAACAAAGTATTTTTCTTTCAATTTATTACGAGACAAGGCGATTTCGCAATCAAAATCGGACGTCATTTTGCGATTTTTTCAAATCGTTTCTCGTTCAAATTCTCAACGTGCGCTCTTCCTGCCGACATCTCGCATATTTTGTCCGCAAACGTTTTTGCATCGTCTTCACAGACGAAAACCTTGCATTCCACTCCGTCGCCGTAACTTATGTCGTCGATTATCGCATCGCCTTTGCGGATGTGTTTTTCAAGGATTGCAAAAGTCGGATAATCGGCGGAAATTTCTATACCGACGCATTGAGTTTTCACGGAAATCTTTCCTGCCGAAACACCGCTTGCCGCCGTCTGCGAATACGCACCGACAAGCCCGCCCGCGCCCAGTTTTATTCCGCCGAAGTATCTCGTAACGACAATTGCAGTTTTTACGAGACCTTGCTTGCGAATGACGTCGAGAATGGGTTGCCCCGCCGTGCCGGACGGCTCTCCGTCGTCACTGAAACGAGCGACGTTGCCAAGCTCGTCCGCAACGTACGCATAGCAATTGTGCGTTGCGTCGGGATATTTTTTTCGGATTGATTTTACAAACTCTTCGGCTTGCTTTTCGTCCACTTCGCCCTTGACGTTAGCGATAAAAACCGAGCGTTTAATCTCGGTTTTTATCTCGTATTCGCCATCGACGTATTTGTACGTTTTCACTCTACGCTGACCTTGTAGAAATTCTTTTTGCCCTTTTGCAACACGAAACCGTTTGCAATTTGGCTGTCGGTGATTTGCGCCATAATGTCCGTGACTTTTTGATTGTCAACGGAAATTCCACCACCTTGGATAAGGCGTTTCGCTTCGCCCTTTGACGGCACTTTTGCAACCGCAACGAGAATATCCGCAACGGTCGTCATACCCTTGGGAATAACCGCGCTCGGCATATTTTCGCTATCACCCGAGAACGCCGCACGAGCCTTTTGGAGAGCGTCGTCCGCTTCCTTTTGACCGTGCACCATTTTGGTGAGTTCGTACGCAAGGCGTTCTTTTGCCTTGTTCATGCGCTCGTCGTTGTATTGAGTGAGTTCTCTTATCTCGTCAAGCGGCAAGAACGTCAGGAATCTAAACACCTTTTCTACGTCCGCATCCGCAATGTTTCTCCAATACTGGAAGAAATCGTATGGAGCGGTCTTGTCGGGATCGAGCCACACCGCGCCTTTTGCGGTTTTGCCCATCTTGATGCCTTCCGCCGTCGTGAGCAATCCGAAAGTGATTGCAAAAGCGTCTTTTTGCTCTTTTCTGCGGATAAGGTCCGCGCCTGAAAGCATATTTGACCACTGATCGTCACCGCCGCATTGAAGCACGCAACCGTACTTTCTGTTGAGCACCAAAAAGTCGTAAGACTGCATGAGCATGTAGTTGAATTCAAGGAAAGTCAAACCTTTCTCGAGACGTTGCTTGTAGCACTCTGCCGTGAGCATACGATTGACCGAGAAGTTTGCGCCAACTTCGCGAAGGAAGTCGATATAATTCAAATCAAGAAGCCAGTCTGCGTTGTTGACGAGAATCGCGGCGTTTTCACCGTCGAAACGGATGAATTTTGCCATTTGCTTTTTGAAGCAATCGACGTTGTGTTGGATTGTCTCTTTCGTCATCATTGAACGCATGTCCGTACGTCCCGACGGATCGCCGACCATTGCCGTGCCACCGCCGATGAGAATGATGGGGCGATGACCTGCGTCCTGCAAGCGTTTTGCCACTATCATTTGCATGAAGTGACCGACGTGAAGACTGTCTGCAGTCGGGTCGAAACCGATGTAGAAGGATTGAGAGCCTTCGTCAAGCAACTTTTTCAGGTCTTCTTCAAAAACCACTTGTTTGACCAAACCGCGTTCGCGAAGTTGGTCGATAATGTTTTGTGCCATATTTATATCCTTTTGGAATAGTATTTGTATAGATAAGTGTACCACTCTCGGCACTATTTGGCAACTTGTTTTTCCACTATATCGCCCTTTCCTGCATCAAAATCGTTTATATTTGAAATCGTCAAAGATATTTTTTCGTATTTTCTTGATAAAACTTTATCTATATGATAAAATGTCATCGACCAAAAATAAAATAAACTCTTTAAGGAGACATTTATCTATGCAATATTCAAGTGAAGTTGAAAAAATGTGTTGCGTTGCAAAAGGCCCTAATCACGGTCCCGCTCCTATTCCCGAAGAAGGAAAATGGGTTCAAGCGAAAGAGATTAAGGACATCAGCGGTCTCACCCACGGCATCGGTTGGTGCGCACCTCAACAAGGCGCTTGCAAACTCACGCTCAACGTCAAAGACGGCATCATTCAAGAAGCACTCGTTGAAACCATCGGTTGCTCCGGTATGACTCACTCTGCGGCAATGGCGGCTGAAATTCTCACTGGCAAGACCATTCTCGAAGCGCTCAACACCGACCTTGTGTGCGACGCTATCAACACCGCAATGCGTGAACTCTTCTTGCAAATCGTTTACGGCAGAACGCAATCCGCATTCTCCGAAGGCGGTCTCGTCATCGGTGCAGGTCTCGAAGATCTCGGCAAAGGCACGAGAAGCCAAGTGGGCACGATGTACTCCACCGTTGCAAAAGGACCCCGTTATCTCGAAATGGCTGAAGGTTACGTCACGAAAGTCGCACTCGACGCACACGACGAGATCATCGGCTATCAATTCTGCAAGCTCGGCGTGTTCATGGAAATGATCAAGAAAGGCGTCGACGCAAACGAAGCACTTGCAAAATGCACCGGCACCTACGGCAGATTCAAAGCCGAAGACGGCGCTGTGAAGTGGATCGATCCACGCCACGAATAAGGAGATTCAACTATGAGTGTCACATTTGAAGGTTATGAAAGAAGAATAGACAAAATCAACAAAGTTCTTGCTCAATACGGCATCAAAGACCTTGAAGACGCAAGAGCGATTTGCCTTGAAAAAGGCGTTGATTGCGAAGCAATCGTCAAAGGCGTGCAACCCATCTGCTTTGAAAACGCTGTGTGGGCATACACCGTCGGTTGCGCAATCGCAATCAAGAAAAACTGCGTGAACGCTGCAGACGCCGCAGAAGCAATCGGCGAAGGACTTCAATCCTTCTGCATCCCCGGCTCCGTCGCAGAACAACGTCAAGTCGGTCTCGGACACGGCAATCTCGCTGCAATGCTCCTTAGAGAAAGCACCAAGTGCTTTGCATTCCTTGCAGGTCACGAATCCTTTGCTGCGGCAGAAGGCGCAATCGGTATCGCAAGAACCGCAAACAAAGTGAGAAAGACTCCACTTAAAGTCATTCTCAATGGTCTTGGCAAAGACGCCGCGTTCATCATCTCCCGTATCAACGGCTTCACTTACGTCCAAACCAAGATGAACTACTACACCGGCGAAGTCGCAGTCGTCAAAGAAACCGCATACTCCAACGGCGAAAGAGCCGCAGTCAGAGTGTACGGCGCAGACGACGTCACCGAAGGCGTTGCAATCATGCGTCTTGAAGACGTTGACGTCTCCATCACCGGCAACTCCACCAACCCCACCCGTTTCCAACACCCCGTCGCAGGCACTTACAAGAAATGGTGCGTCGACCACGGCAAGAAATACTTCTCCGTCGCATCCGGCGGTGGCACGGGCAGAACGCTTCACCCGGACAACATGGCAGCAGGTCCCGCATCTTACGGCATGACCGACACGATGGGCAGAATGCACTCCGACGCACAGTTTGCAGGTTCTTCATCCGTCCCTGCACACGTCGAAATGATGGGACTCATCGGCATGGGTAATAACCCCATGGTTGGTGCAAGCGTCGCTTGTGCTGTCGCAGTTCAAGAAGGACTTACGAAGTAAGTTTGCATTTCACTATCAAAAAAATCGCAAGCACTCGGCATGTTTTTTTGTCGGGTGCTTGTTTTATACGCAAATAGAGCGCTTTTTTCTTGACAAATCGGCAATGTTGGCAAATAATGATTTCATCAATGATTTATAGTTAAATATATATCTATATAAAAGGAGTTTTTTATGAAAGTTTGCGATATTCCCTATCAAAGATGCGACGTCGAAACCGTGAAAAAGGCGTATGAAAAGTGCATCGAGAGTATAAAAAACGCAAAGTCCGCCGATGACGTGCTTGCCGCAAGAAAAGAATTGCTCTCTGTCACCGAAGAATTGAACACCGAGAGCGCACTGTCTTATATGCGTTGGTCCTGCAATACGAAAGACGAGTTTTACAAAGGCGAAAAAGAATACTACGAACAAAACGCACCGCTCCTTTCGGGCGTGCAAATTGCATATATGCAGGCAATGCTTTCAACGCCCTTCCGCGCAGAAGTCGAAAGAAGGCTGCCCGTCACCGTGTACAAAAACTATGAAGTTTCGCTCAAAGCACTTGACGAGAGCATTGTACCCGATCTTCAGGAAGAGAGCGCAATCGTCAACGAATACGCGCAGTTTATGAGCGAATTCACCGTCGATTTCCGCGGAGAGAAAATGCCTTTGACCATACTTCGCAGATATATGGAAGACGCAGACCGCGAGACGAGAAAAGAAGCCTATGACGCACTCGGAGAAGTGTTTGAAGAAAACAGCGAAATTCTCGACGGCACGTTTGACAGACTTGTCAAAGTGCGCGACCGCATGGCGAAAAAGATGGGATACAAGGACTTTGTGGAGCTTGGCTACTACCGCATGGGCAGAATTTGCTATGACCGCGAAAAAGTGGAAAAATTCCGCCAAAACGTGCTCAACGACATCGTGCCCGTTGTCAGCCGCATCCGCACCGCTCGCGCAAAAAGCATGGGCATTGACGATATGAAACTTTACGACTACGGAGTGTGCTTTGCAGACGGTGACCCGACGCCTATTCTCAACGCCGAGCAAATGTTTGAAAAAGGGCGCGAAATGTATCACGAGATGAGCAAGCAAACGGGCGATTTTATCGATATGATGATTGAAAACGACGCTTTTGACGTTATGTCCCGCGAAGGCAAATGGGGTGGCGGCTACTGCACGGAATTTGCAAAATACAAACAACCGTTTATCCTTGCCAACTTCAACGGAACGTCGGGTGACGTGGACGTGTTGACGCACGAGGCCGGACACGCTTTTGCAAGTTATCTGTCTTTCAAAAACAACCTTGACGCAGAAGCCGCACTCGGAATGGAAACCGCCGAAACGCACTCTATGAGCATGGAATGTTTCTGCTGGAAGTTTATGGACAAATTCTTCGGAGATCGTGCAAACGACTATAAGTTCAAGCACCTTTTCGACAATCTGTCCTTCCTGACCTACGGCACAATCGTTGACGCTTTCCAACACGTCGTCTACGAACACCCCGAACTCACCCCCGACGAAAGAAACGCCGAGTGGAACAAACTCGAAGCAAAATTCCGTCCCTATCTCAACACCAAGGGCATGCGCTATTTCGACAAAGGCACGAGATGGCAATATCAAATGCACATTTACGAATCGCCCTTCTATTACATCGACTACTGCCTTGCGCAATCGGACGCTTTGCAATTCTTGTTCAAGTCGCTTGACGATTATCAAGACGCATTCAACCGCTATCTCACCTTCACGTCAAAAGGCGGAACGGAGCTTTTCACCGACATGCTAAAAGAAGCAGGCATCAATTCTCCGTTTGAAGACGGCGCACTCAAAGAAGTGGCGGCAAAGAGCGAGAAAATTCTCGAATCGTTGGCGAAATAAGACTTTCATCAGTCAAAAACGCGCATCTAAACGCTCGTTTTGTGTAAAAGTCACAAAAAACCGCACAAGCGTCGCACTCCGCGACGCTTGTTCTTTTTTGTTGTGGCGCAAACTTTGCATTGTTGCTTACAAACTTTGTGCGGCATTGCGTTTTGCTTGCTTGTCACATCGATAAGTTGTATAATCGTTTTTATGGAACAGGAAACGGAAAACTCAACTCAAATTTCAACCGCTAACGCACCGACACTGAAACAACCGCGCAACTGCGCTTTTGACATTGCGCGCATCGTTGCGATGTTTTTGATCGTAAGCTCACACTTCTTGGGGCACGGCGGTTTTGGAAACAACATGACGGGCGCAAATTTCGTATTCGGAAGAATATTGACGTCTTTGTTCAATCCGTCCGTCAATCTTTTCGTGCTTATCGGCGCGTACTTCACTTGCACGTCAAAAAAACTCAAATGGCAACGCCTTGCAAAACTCTACGCGCAAGTGTGGATATATAGCATGACGCTTTTTGTCGTTTTTTTGTGCATATACGGCAAGGAGAGTTTCTCTTGGAACTGGCTTTTGTCTTCGCTTTTTCCCGTGATATGCGGCAAATACTGGTTTTTCTCGGCATACATCTTTATGATGCTTGCATCTCCCCTTCTCAACGTCGTTATCTCACGCATAGGCAAAAAGACGCACTTTGCGGCATGCGCCGTCTTTATCGTGCTCGGCATACTCGCAGGCGACGTTCACGTACTTCCGCAACTTGCCATGGGCGACGGATACAACGTGATTTGGTTCATAATGCTATACTTTATTGCGGCATTTGTGAGAAAATATGACGTAAAAGTGCCGAAAAAGTGGATATTTGTGCCAATTCTGGCATACGTTGCGACTTTGGTTGCCGGCTACTTTTTCAACACCGCACAATGCTCTATCGTACGCTCGGCATCGGCAATCATTCTGCTTGTCGCTCTCAAAGACGTGAAAACCACTTCCGTGCGCTTGTCGAAATTTGTCACGGGCGTATCCGCAACGATGTTTGGCATATATCTTATTCACGATAGCAACGAAATGCGCGGATATATGTATCAAAACATCTTCCATGCAAGCAAATTTTACGATTCTAACGTGTCATTCTTGATTATGCTCGGTTTTATTGCGGCAACGTTCTTTGCTTGTATGGCAATTGAACAATTGCGCCTTCTCATCGACAAACCAATCACTGTGGCATTTGAAAAACTTGTCAAAACCGCTCGTGAAAAGAAAGCGGCAAACGCAAAAACAAACGATATAACGGACGAACAATCCGCCCCGCAACCATACGTTCAAATCGAACGCTCGACAATCCGTCAACCGCCAAAACAAGCGACAGCGACACGGAACACGCCGAAGACTGCACCCAATCGCAAACGGATGAGAGCAAAATAACAGACGGCTTACAATGATATTTTGACTTATCAAAAAACATAATATAATTTGAAAAGGAGCGAAAATCGCTCCTTTTTCTGTTGCAAACGATATGTTGTCAACCGATATTTGATAAATTTTGCCGACAAAATCGTGTAAGAGCCGCAACTTAGCGACCGAAGGCGAATTTGCCGACTTTTATTTTGTATAGCAAATTGTTGTGCTCAATATCCCAAATCTTCGTTTATCAAAACGATTTCATAGGGGCAATTGGTGGGTTTCTTCCAAAGCACGGCAAGACCTTTGCAAATGCGCTCGGGGCTTGAACAATCGTAGCATCTGTCGCCTTTCACGGCGCACGGCGTGTTTTTGTTTAGGCGTTGCGCATTCTTGGGTGCGGCTATGTTGCGAGCGCGCCAAAGCGCCTTGTCATAGTCGGGTGCGATCTTGTTTTTGCCGATGACAAAATACACCTTTTCGTGCCCATAAAACTCACCTGCCACTCTGTTGCAGTTGCCGTCAATGTTGATGATCTCGCCCGTCTCGGCAACACCGTTTGCGGATGTGAGAAAAATATCGGCAGTGAGAGCTTCTTTCATGATATCCACAGGCGACTTACCGTCGGGATTGTCAAAACGATACAACACATTGTTGTGCGTTTCAAGCATTTTGAGCACGCCCATTTGATCGAGCGTGACCGATCCGCCAAAACCTACGCTTTTGCCGTCTATTTGGCTGTCGAGATACTCGCTTGCATCCTTTGCCGTCTCGAAGCACGAAACGATAAAACTACGATTTTCGAGATTGCTTTTTATCTTTGCAAAATCCATAATTCACCTGCACGTTTTTTTGTATATTATAAATTGTCTACAGCATTTTGTAAATATAAATGTTGCACTTATACACGGAATGTGCAACTTCGAAGACGGAGCACGAGCCGCAAAGACATTAAAATTAATAATTAATAATTGCGGGTGGGACACCCACACCCAATTGGAATAATCGGTAAAATTCAAAATTTTTTCTTGTCATCCTGAGCTTGTCGAAGAATCTCGTGGAAACGAAACGTCACTATATATGCGTCATTTTACATCATTCCGCTCCCGCGAGATTGCCACGCTTGCGCTCGCAATGACAATTTGGAAATAACGCGATATTCAGATGAAGAACAAGAAAGAGCCTCGCTAACGGCAACCCTAATGTGCATTTAGTACATGAGTTGACGAGAGCGTAGCTCTGCCGAAATTGTTCGCTGAATAGCGCATTTTCAAAGGCAGTAAACGGATAAAGAGCAAGAAAAAGCCACTTGCAAGGCAACCCTAATGTACTAAGGTACATGAGTTGACGAGCAAGTGGCTTTGACGCGGCTATTTGCCGTTTAATGCCTTTGAATTACTGTTCGCGGATAATATCAGTCTGCGCAAACGACTTAATCTCTTTCATGCGCGCATTGGCATCTTCAAAAGTGTTTTGCGGTGCACCCTTGTGGACGTAAGTCTTGCGTTTGAGAACGAAGAAGAATTTGCCGTCGGCGGCTTCGATGGTGTACGTGCCGATGATGGCGTGCGATTTGAAACGATTGATTGCGCGCTCGCAGTACTCCTTGGTGGTGTAGTTGGAGCTTTCGTAGATGTCGTTGCCGCTTGCATCGTAGAGTGTGTAGAAATACTCTTGCGTGCCGTCTTCTTTGTCAACGTGCTCGATGATATATTTGCCATAGATGACGGATTCGTCAAAACCTGCAACTTTTTGCGGTGCTTTTCTCGCGTTCTTGGGAGTCTTGAGAGCGGCAAACGGCGGAGCAACTTTCTTGATGATGACTTTCTTGTCCTTGTTTGCGTTGAGAGCTTCAAGCTCGGCTTCCTTTGCCGCAAGTTTCTTTGCAAGTGCGGGAGACGGAGTGCCTTCGTAATAGCAAGCGTCTTCGGGATCGTAATAGTATCCTTCGTAAGTTCCGTCGTATTTGGACCAGTCGTCGGGTTTCTTTTTGACGACTTTCTTTGCGGCGGGTTGAGCAACGCCTTGCTTTTTGGGTTCTTCTTCCTTGACCGGTTCAACCGCTTCGGGTTTCGTGCCTTCCTTCACCGCTTCGACGGGTTCGGGCTTGACTTCTTCCTTCGGCTCTTCCTTGATTTCTTCTGCGACAGGCTCTTGCACGGGTTCTTCGACGGGTGCCGGCTCTTCGACTTTTTCTTCGACAGGAGCAGGCTCTTCGACTTTTTCGATAGCAGGTTCTGCCTTCTCTTCCGCTACGGGTTCGATGACGGGAGCAACTTCCGGCGTCGGTTCTTCTTTCACTTCTTCGACGGGCGTTTTTTCGGCTTCGTTTTCAGCAACGGGAGCATCGTCTACGGGTGCGTTCTTCGCAGGCTTTTTGCCGCGCATAGCGTTCTTAACTTCACCGCGCAAACGAGCAAGTTTCTGATTGAGTCGCATTTCTTCGGCATTGACTCCGTACTCGGAATAAAAATCGTTTTCCGCTTTATCTTCTTTTGCGTCTTTACGCTCTTTAATCGCTTTGATAATACTCACGACAAGCACCGCGACGAGCGCGACGAGCGCAAGCACAAACACGATGATCACGATGAGTGCGGAATATCCGTCAAAAGGACCCAACTTGAGATTTTCAATCATAATTCTTAACCCCTTATAAGAGTATCATAATCATAGATATATTAACACACAACGCGCGTGCTTGCAATACATTTTTAAGTTTTTTCGACAAACGTAGCGTATAATGTCGAAAAATCGTCACAAAAACGCTTTATCGTGCAATATATAATATGAGTAAATCCGCTGTTTTATCATCGCAAAACGACATTTTGCACTTGCGACAGAATAAGGGAAATCACACTTTCGGCAGACACAAAGTCACAAGTCAGATATACGATAAGTTGCGCAACCGCACCTACAACCAGTCCCGTAGATGCAATAATCAACGCACACCTGCACTTCTGCACTCTCGTGAGAAATACGTATCTCGACAAAACGACCGCTATCGCCGTGTAAGTTAATATGCCGACGACTCCCATCGCAACGGGGATTGTCGAGAAATTGAGACTGCCAACCACTCCCACGTATAGTCTGAACGGAATGAGCAAAAATTTGAGTATCCAAACGAAACCGCCCCACGTCGTGATAAGCGAGAGAAAACAAAGCACAAGCATAACGACGTAGATTGCCATTACGTACGGCAAAACAAAAAAGTTTGACAGCAAAAACAGCGTCGGCACTTCACCGAAGAAGTACGCAACTAGCGGATAAGTCAGTATGTTCGCCGACGTAGAAACCGCAAATACGGATACGAAACGCTTGCCTATATGACGTTTTGGAGAAACCTTGTCAACGACTTTCATTCCGACCTTTTCTATGGGGCGTGCAAAAGCAAATATGCCTACTACCGCACCGAACGAAAGCAAAAATCCAACGTCCATGATTGCATACGGGCGGAAAAGCAAGATGAGTATTGCCGCAAAAGCAGTTGCCGACAAATCGTCTTTCTTCTGTCCGAACGACGAGGCGAACGTGAAAACGCCGCTCATAACCACCGCACGCAAAGACGACGCCGTGAAAGAACATAGCATCGAATAAAAGAACGTGAGCACGACAACCACGCAAAAACCGATTTTCGGATTAACTTTCAATTTTTTAAGCACGAAGTACAGCGCAGTCGCAAGCGTCGAAACGTGCAGACCGCTCACTGCAAGGACGTGCGCAAGCCCCGAAGCCTTGACGTCGGAATACAAATCGGAATCGATGCCGAATTTGTCCCCGAGAACGAGTGCTTGTGTAATCGAAGCCGTATAGTCGTCCGTGTACTCGTATAGAATTTTCTTGATTTTGTGACGGATTCCGTCAATAAAGCCGAGTTTGCCGTCGCCGACGAAAGTCACCGAATCGGCGTATATTTTGAAGCCGACGCCTTTTGATAGATTGCTCGCAAAGAACGTGTCGAAACGCTCATGACCTACAGACTTCAACGTGCCGTTTATCTTCACCGTGTCGCCTGCGTTGAAATCTATCTCGTCAAGGTAACCCGTGACGTAACCGTCGTATTTGTACGTTTTGCCGTCAACCGAAATATTCTTGACGTAAAATTTGCAATACCTTCCGTCAGCGACTATATCGCTTGCGACGGTGCACGTAAAATCACCTTTGTAATACTGAACGGTATTTGCGTTGAACGCGACGTTGTGGGAAGTCATCGCAACGAAACCTACGAGTATCGCAATGGGTATATAGGCGAATTTTCTTGATTTTTTGAAAGCGAAAACAAGTGAAAAACAAAGAATGAAAAGAAAAAGCGGAATTAGATAGAACCATACGCTCGCGCCGTACATACTCTCGGCAACGAGAATTCCAAAAACGAGAGCCAATGCGAAAAACACCATCTGTCTGTAATTGAAAATTCGTCTCCCTTTTATCTCCATATTTCCCCGCGTATCGCATATTTTGTGAAAAAACAAGATGCGAACTGTCCTTTGTTTTTTGTGAAAAATCATTTGGCGTGATTTGCGCCTTATTTTGCGTAAAATTGTGAAAAACGGGTTTTATCCTTGTATATCGCAAGGATAAACCCCGTCTTGAATTATCTTCTGCCGGTGATTATGACATCCGCACCGAGACCGAGAACGTCTTTTGCGATGACGTCGCCTATCTTGCAATCTTTCGGAGCAACGAGCGTTCCGATGAAATTCACGACGTCGAAAATATTCTCTTTGGGAACGGTCGTCGTTGTCTTTACGGAAGCCACTCCACCGCCTTCGAGATTCACGAGCGTGGTGACGCTGCGCTTGGGATGAGTGAACTCTTCCTTGCCGTACATTTCGCCGCGCTTGCAAGTGTTGCCTTTGACGACCACTTCGCCGTCAACTTTTTCTATGTTCAACGAACAACCCATAGGGCACATTATGCATATCGTATTCATTTTTCAAGTCTCACTATAACGTCGCCGCAAACGGCTGATTTGTCGATGATGACGTTGCCCATTTCACCCGGGGCAAGCACCATACATTTCTTTGACACGAGAACGTTTTCACCGCTCTCGACGATGAGTTTGCAATTCTTGTACACGTCGCCGACACGGAAGAAAATCTGCACTTTTCCGTCGCCTTTGCTTATGCGTTGCGGAAGTGCGTATCTCACGCCGTCTTTTGCAATTACGTTGACGATTTCCCCACTCTCTTGAGATTGACCAAGAGCGTATTTTGCCGCGTTTTCGCCTGCGATTTCCGCTTCGTGAGAAACGTTGTCCACAAGGTCGTGAACGTGAAGCACGTTGCCGCACGAGAAGATACCTTCAACGCTCGTCATGCGACGTTCGTCGACGACCGCACCGTTGGTTATTCTGCTCATTTCAACGCTAGTGCCGCTGAGCAAATCGTTTTCGGGGATAAGACCGACAGAGAGCAAAAGCGTGTCGCACGCGACGTATTCTTCCTTTGACAAATCGGGTTTTCTGTCTGCTCCGACAGGTGCATAATAAAGTCCCGTCATACGCGGCTTTCCAACCACTCTCGTTATCGTGTGACTGTATTTAATCGGAATATTGTAGTCGTCAAGGCATTGAACGATGTTTCGTTTAAGTCCGCTCGAGAACGGCATAAGTTCAAGCACCAATTTTACGTTTGCGCCTTCGGTGGTCATACGGCGAGCCATGATAAGACCGATGTCTCCGCTGCCCAAAATCACGACGTCTTTACCAACGAGATAACCGTCAAGGTTGCAAATCTTTTGCGCCATACCTGCGGTGTACACGCCTGCAGGACGAGTGCCCGGAAGAGCGATTGCTCCGGCGGTGCGTTCTCTGCAACCCATTGCAAGCACAATCGCACCTGCCTTTATCGTGCAATAGCCGTGGCTTGGCGAAAGTACGTTGACGGTCTTGTCTTCAGAAAGGGACAAAACCATGCTTTCAAGCATAACGTCGATGTCTTCACTCTCCACCATTTTTCTGAAACGGTCGGCGTATTCGGGGCCCGTCATCTCTTCGCCGAAATAGTGCAAGCCGAAGCCCTGATGGATGCATTGATTGAGAATTCCGCCCAAGCGTACGTCACGTTCGAGAATGAGCGTCTTTGCGCCTTGCTTTCTTGAAGCGAGAGCCGCCGCCATACCTGCAGGGCCGCCGCCGATAATCACAACGTCATAATTGAGAGTATTCATCTTTGCACCCCCTTAACCTTGTAGCAAGCGATATTTGAGTCTTCTCCGCCGCCCTTTCTGACTTTGTCAAGAGGTATATTCAGCTCGCGCGAAATGATTTCCATAACTCTCGGTCCGCAGAAGCCGCCCTGACATCTTCCCATACCTGCGCGTGTGCGGCGTTTCACCGCGTCAACCGTAGTTGCGGGAACGGGAGAATGAATTGCACGCACGATTTCCGCTTCCGTCACCTTTTCGCAACGGCATACGATTCTTCCCCACGCTTCGTCTTCTTTTACGAGCGCGTTGATTTCGTTTGCGCCTATCTCCGTAAGTCTGGGAAGTTTTTCGACTTCGGTTATATATTCCGCTTTCTTCTTTGCGCCGATTTTTTCGGTTATCGCTTTTACGAGATATTCTGCTATTGCGGGAGCGGACGTAAGCCCCGGAGAGCAAATGCCGATTGCCGTATAGAAGTTTTCCGCCTTTTCGGATTTGCCGACTATGAAGTCGTGTCCTATTATCGTGCGAAGTCCCGAATACACTCTTATGCACTTATTGTACGCAGGCGTTTTGTAGGAAAGCGTAACGCTCTTTCTCAGGATATCGAGAGAGTCGAGCGAACTTGCCGTATCGTCGGGATCTATGGTGTCGATTGCAGTCGGTCCGTATATTACGTTTCCGTCCGCGGTAGGAGCAACAAGCACGCCTTTGCCTGCCGCCGTTGGCAGTTGGAATATCACGGTGTGTACGTTCTTTCTTTCCGTGTTGTCGAGAACGAAATAATCTCCGCGACGATAAGTCGTTTCGTAATGCTCCGCACCTGCCATATCGTTCACGTTTGCGCCGTACGCTCCGGCACAGTTGACGATATAGTCGCACTCGAAGTCGCCTGCGCTCGTATGAACGGTGTATACGCCGTCCTTTCTTTCTATGTCCACGACTTCCGCTTCGAGTTTAACCTGCGCGCCGTTTCTCACCGCTCTGTCGGCATAGGCAATGCAGAGTTGATAAGGCGACACGATACCCGCACTCGGCGCATAAAGGCTGAATTCTATATCGTCGGCAACGTTCGGTTCGAGTTTGCGAGTTTTTTCTTTGTCCCAAATCTCAACGTAAACGCCGTTTGCCCGGGCTTTCTCTTTGAGAATTTCAAGCCCTTCAACCTGCCCTTTCGTCGCAACGACGATAGAACCGCATTGATGATGGGGCACGTCGAGTTCTTTCACGTCCTGCCACATCAATTTGTTGCCTTGCACGTTGAACAACGCCTTTTGCGTGTTCGGGTCGCAGTCATAGCCTGCGTGAACGATACCGCTGTTTGCTCGCGTTGAAAAAGACGCAACATCGTCCTGCTTTTCGAGAAGCAAAAGTTCAAGGTCGTATCTTGCGAGTCTGTCAAGCACCGCAGTGCCCACGATACCGCCGCCGATGACGATACAATCGTATTTCATTTTTTCTCCTGTTTCGTTTTCTTCGGACTGAGTTTAATATCCGCTAAAATGTCGTTCGGGTTGAACGACGTCAACCCGAAAAAAATTTGTTATTCAGTTTTGTTTGTCTTACTTGATATTGAATTTTTTCTTGTAAGATTCAAGGTTGTCCTTGATGATGAGCTCGGCAAACTCTCTGTTCTTCACCTGGAAAACCGTTGTTTGTTTGCCTTCGAGTTGTTTGTAGACTCTGAAGAAGTGCGACATCTCTTCCATAATGTGAGACGGGAGTTCTTCGATTTCCTTATACGTGTTCCATGTCGGATCTTTGAAAGGAATTGCGATAATCTTGTAGTCCATTTCACCGCTGTCCTGCATCATCATGACGCCTATGGGATAGCATCTTACAAGCGCAAGCGGAACGATAGGTTCGGAGCAAAGAACGAGAACGTCGAGCGGATCGTTGTCTTCGCTGTACGTGCGCGGAATAAAACCGTAGTTTGCCGGATAGTGAGTGGACGTATACAAAACTCTGTCCAATATCAAAGAACCCGTCGCTTTGTCGAGTTCGTACTTATTTTTGCTTCCTTTTGAAATTTCGATACACGCCAAAAAGTCCGTGGGCGTGATTCTTGACGGGTCAACGTCGTGCCAAATACTCATTTGTGGCTTCTCCATATACTTTTATTTTTTACTTGATGCAATTATATTATTTATACGCGCAAAAGTCAATAATGATTGCGAATAATTATACGAATGTGCAAATAAAAGCACCGAAAATGCGATTTTAGATTTTTATAGACGGATTGCAGCCGTAAAAGCAGATAAAACTTGCTCACGGGCAGCGTTTCGGTTTACTTGCAAAATAAATTGTGATAAACTACATTTTACTCTACAAAATCTCGTGCGCATTGCGCACACACGGAACGAAATGACGAAACTTCTGAAATATCTTCAAGGTTACTGGGGCAAGACGATTTGCGGACCGTTCTTCAAACTCATTGAAGCGGTCTTCGAATTGTTTACGCCTATCGTGGTTGCCTGGATAATCGACAACGCTATTCCCATGGGACAGGCAGGCGATTTCAAAGGACTTATTTACGGCGGACTGATTATTCTCGCGCTCGGCGTATTCGGGCTTGCGTTCTCGCTCACCGCTCAATTCTTTGCGTCGCGCGCTTCGCTCGGCTTCGGCACGAATCTGAGAAGAGATCTATATGCGCACATCAACACGTTCTCTTATTCCGAGCTCGACAAATTCTCCACCACTTCTCTCATTACGAGACTGACGGCGGACGTAAATCAATGCCAACAAGGCGTTGCGATGTTCATTCGTCTCGTTCTTCGTGCTCCGTTCATTGCCGTGGGCGCGATAGTCATGGCTATGATTATCGACCTTAAACTCTCTCTCATCTTCGTTGCGGCGGCTCTCGTTATCGCCGGCGCGCTTGCGCTCATTATGTTCCTGACTATGCCGAAATACAAAGGTGTTCAGGCAAAACTCGACGACGTGACGAGACTCACGAGAGAAAATCTCGCAGGCGCAAGGGTTATACGCGCTTTCGACGCGCAAGACAGAGACAAGGAAATCTTCGACAAAGCCAGCGACTCGCTTGCGTCTTCGTCCATAAAAGTCAGCCGTTTGTCCGCTCTTCTCAATCCGCTCACGTATTCGGTGCTCAACATCGCAATCATCGTGCTTTTGTATTTCGGCGGAAAAACCGTGTATTACGGCAATCTCACGCAAGGCGAAATCATCGCGCTTGTCAACTATATGACGCAGATTCTCAACGCGCTCGTGGTGTTTGCCAACTTGCTTGTGACCTTCACAAAAGCGTCCGCGTCGGCGGCTCGCATAAACGAAGTGTTCGAAGTCACGGCTTCGATGCAGGAAGGAAGCGGCGCAACTCCCGATCCGCAAGCCCCCGCCATCGAACTTAAAGACGTCACTTTCACTTATCAAGGCTCTCCCGCCCCTGCTCTTTCAAACGTGAACGTAATCGTCGAAAAGGGCGCAAGCGTCGGCATACTCGGCGGCACGGGCAGTGGCAAAACCACTCTCGTGAGCCTTATGACAAGACTTTACGACGCAAGCGAAGGCGAAGTGAAAGTTTTCGGCGAAAACGTCAAAAACTACACCAACGCGCAACTTTATTCTCTCTTCGGTGTAGCACCGCAAAAAGCCGTTCTGTTTGAAGGCACGGTGAGAGAAAATCTCAAATGGGGCAAGGAAAACGCAACCGACGAAGAAATAAACCGCGCATTAAAAATTTCGCAATCGGCGGAATTCGTATATTCTATGAAAGACGGGCTTGACACGATGATAAGCCAAGGCGGAAAAAATCTTTCCGGCGGTCAACGCCAAAGACTCACTATCGCGCTTGTCAACTATATGACGCAGATTCTCAACGCGCTCGTGGTGTTTGCCAACTTGCTTGTGACCTTCACAAAAGCGTCCGCGTCGGCGGCTCGCATAAACGAAGTGTTCGAAGTCACGGCTTCGATGCAGGAAGGAAGCGGCGCAACTCCCGATCCGCAAGCCCCCGCCATCGAACTTAAAGACGTCACTTTCACTTATCAAGGCTCTCCCGCCCCTGCTCTTTCAAACGTGAACGTAATCGTCGAAAAGGGCGCAAGCGTCGGCATACTCGGCGGCACGGGCAGTGGCAAAACCACTCTCGTGAGCCTTATGACAAGACTTTACGACGCAAGCGAAGGCGAAGTGAAAGTTTTCGGCGAAAACGTCAAAAACTACACCAACGCGCAACTTTATTCTCTCTTCGGTGTAGCACCGCAAAAAGCCGTTCTGTTTGAAGGCACGGTGAGAGAAAATCTCAAATGGGGCAAGGAAAACGCAACCGACGAAGAAATAAACCGCGCATTAAAAATTTCGCAATCGGCGGAATTCGTATATTCTATGAAAGACGGGCTTGACACGATGATAAGCCAAGGCGGAAAAAATCTTTCCGGCGGTCAACGCCAAAGACTCACTATCGCGCGCGCACTAGTTGCCTGCCCCGATATTCTCGTGCTTGACGACTCTTCGAGCGCACTCGACTTCGCCACCGACGCAAAACTGAGAAAAGCACTCGGCAGCATGCGCCTTGAAGACGGACTTACGACGGTCACGGTATCTCAACGCGCGACGAGCATCAAGTATTGCGACCTTATAATCGTGCTCGACGACGGCAAAATCGTCGGACAAGGCACGCACGACGAACTTATCAAATCTTGCGACGTATACCGCGAAATATGCTTGTCGCAAGTAAAGGGGGACGAAGAAAAATGAGAAAAGTCACCCAAACGAAACCTGTAAACGACAAAAAAGTCAAAAAAGACAAAAAGACGGATTTTGCCGCCATAAAGAAACTTCTGCGCTATGCAAAGCCCTACGTCCCCGTAATCGTTGTTGCGCTCGTGCTTTCCGTGATACAAATCGTATGCACGTTGTTTGCGCCCGTCGTCATCGGCAACACGGTGGACTATATCATCGGCGAAAACAACGTGGATTTCGGCGTAATTGCCAAGAATGCGGGCATACTTGCAGGGCTTATCGCCGCCGTATTTATCTCGCAATATCTCGGCTCGCTGTGCATCAATTTTGCGTCGTTCAGAGTCATTCGCGACCTTCGCAGAAACGCTTATGCAAAACTCAACACCGTGCCGCTTTCCTACATCGACTCCAACTCTCACGGCGACCTTATGTCGAGAGTGGGCAATGATATAGACCAAATCTCGGACGGACTTATACAAGGCTTTTCGCAACTGTTCAGCGGAATCGTGACGATAGTCGGCACGCTCGCTTTTATGGTGTGGTACAACTGGCTTATCGCGCTCGTCGTCGTGCTTCTCACTCCCCTTTCGCTTTTCGTTGCGTACTTCATCGCAAAAGGTTGTCACAATATGTTTGCTATGCAAGCAAAAAAGCGCGGCGAATTGTCAGGACTAGTCACCGAAATGCTTTCAAGTCAGCGCGTTGTCAAACTCTTCGGCTACGAAAAACGCGCCGAAGACCGCTTTGCCATCATCAACCAAGACTTGAAAAAATGGGGACAGAACGCCGCTTTCTTCTCCGCTATGACCAATCCATGCACACGTTTCGTAAACAACGTCGTGTACGTCGTGGTGTGCGTTCTCGGAGCATTCCTTGTGATAAAAGGCAACGCCGTGGCAGGAGTGGGCACTCTCACCGTCGGCGCGCTCTCGTGCGTGCTTTCATACGCCACGCAATACACCAAGCCTTTCAACGAGATCACCGGCGTTGTGACCGAACTGCAAACGGCAACCGCCGCGGCAACTCGTGTTTTCGATCTTCTCGAATCCCCCGATCAATCATCGGACGAAGGCTTTGAAGATCTCACGGACGTTGACGGCAACATCTCGATTGACGACGTGTATTTCTCCTACGTCAAGACCAATCCGCTCATTCAAGGTTTCTCGCTCAAAGTCAAGAGCGGTCAGCGCATCGCGATAGTCGGTCCGACGGGTTGCGGCAAAACAACTCTCATCAATCTGCTCATGCGTTTCTACGATCCCGACAGCGGCACAATCGAAGTGGAAGGCAAGGACATAACCAAAGTCACGAGAAAATCGCTTCGCGCAAGTTACGGCATGGTGCTTCAGGACACTTGGCTCAAAAAAGGCACGGTGCGTGAAAACATCGCCTACGGCAAACCCGACGCAACCGATGAAGAGATTATCGCAGCGGCAAAAGCGGCGCATATTCACTCGTTTATCACACGTCTTGAAAACGGCTACGATACCGTGCTCGGAGACGACGGCGGCAATATCTCGCAAGGACAGAAACAACTTCTGTGTATCGCGCGCGTTATGCTCACCCATCCCCCGATGCTCATTCTCGACGAAGCAACTTCTTCAATCGACACACGCACGGAACTGAAAATCCAACAAGCCTTTGAAGTGCTGATGAAAAACAAAACGTCATTCATCGTCGCTCACCGCTTGTCCACAATCAAGAATGCCGACCTGATACTTGTCATGAACAAAGGCAACGTCATCGAAAAAGGCACGCACGATGCCCTACTCGCCCAAGGCGGCTTCTACGCCAACCTATACAACTCCCAATTCGAACACTAACGTGCAATTGGCAATACAGAAAAAACGGAGCAACTGCTCCGTTTTTTTCATGTAAAGCCTATTCTGTGCGTACTTATAAACGAACTATGCAGTTTCGAAGACGGAACACGAGCCGCAACGGCGGCGAGCAAATAAGCGCCGAGCAAGACGGTTGTACGAGCGACTGCGCCGTGTTGTTGCGTAGCCGGCGCACAAAGCGTGGTGGCATAACAAGGGGACGATACTTATCTATGCGAGTGCCGCCTGTCTCCCCCGCGAGCGATGTGCACTTTTGTAGAGAAAGCACTCCATACGAGTGGTGGAAGAAATACCGGCGCGGACCGGACAGATGGGGCAATTCTATTTAGAGTTTCAAACACTCACCCCTTGTCGAGCCAAAAACAAACCTTATACGGCATCGGTGCACGGCGGTATTCCATGCCACCGACGGCACTCAAAAGCAACCTTGCGACAACGCTACGCGTTTTGTTTTTTATATATGCTCGCGCATGACTGCAAGCAGTCGCGCGGCATATATAAAAAAACAACCTTACGGTTTTCGCAAGGTTGTTTTTTCGTTTGGTGCCGGCGGTCGGACTCGAACCGACACGGATGATTAGTCCACAGGATTTTGAGTCCAGCGCGTCTGCCAGTTTCACCACGCCGGCGCAAGAATGAATATATCATAAATCATCGATTGTTGCAACTGATTTTTGAAATTTTCAAAATTTCGTTGGCAAATCGGCGAAATTCCCGCTCGGCGCGTGAAAATTTTGCTTGAATAAACGACGATTGCGTTGTACAATTGTTTTATTAAAGATTTAGGAGTTTATCATGAAAAACGAAAACGGATACGTAGACAGTTTTGTAAAACTCATTCAATGCCCCACCGTCACCAATAGCGGACACGAATATTTCGACGCGTTTCACAAGGTTCTCGACGCCGAGTTTCCAAACGTAACGAGAGTCTGTGAAAAGATGGACGTAGGCGGCGACGTATTGCTTTATAAATGGAGCGGCAAATCTGCAGAACGTCCGCTCGTGCTTATGGCGCATCAGGACGTAGTCCCTGCAGTTGGCGGCGATTGGAAATATCCTCCCTACTCTGCGACGATCGAAGACGGCAAAGTGTACGGTCGCGGCGCAATGGACTGCAAAAACACGCTGTTTTCCACCATACAAGCGGTTGACGAACTCATTGCGGACGGTTTCGTGCCCGAGCAAGACGTATATCTCAGTTATAGCGACTGCGAAGAGACGGGCGGTCCCGGTGCGGAAATGGCGCGCGACTGGTTCAAAGCGCACGGCATAACTCCGTTTCTCGTCGTTGACGAAGGCGGCGCAATCATAAGAAAAACGACAAAATTCATGACGAAAGACGTTGCCGCCGTCGGCATACTCGAAAAGGGCTACGCGGACGTAAAATTCATAGCGCGCGGCAAAGGCGGACACTCTTCTCAACCGCCAAAGCACACTCCGATTGCAAGGCTTGCGGCGTTTGTGAATTATTGCGAAAAACACACGATTTTCAAGCCGAAAATGTCAAAAGCGGCAAAAGCGATGATCTACGGCATGGGTGACGCGCTCACACCGCCACTCAAACTCTTCTGCAAGACTATCGGTCTCAACGGCTGGTGGGTATCGAAACTTGCGCCGAAAATCAACGCGTCCTACGGCAACAGCATGTTTGCAACAAGCATGGTTTTCACGATGTCTCAAGGCTCTGCCGCGCCCAACGTAATTCCGCAGGAAGCGTGGGTGAACGCAAACTTGCGCATTGCCCCCACCGACACTTGCGAGAAATGCTTCAAAAAACTTGAAAAAATCGCAAAGAAATTCGACCTTGAAATGCAAGTTGACTTGCAACGCAACGCTTCTCCGATGATAGATTTGAACGGCGAAGGTTATCAGTCTTTCAAAAAAGCACTCAACAAGGTGTATCCCGACGTTGCCGTCGTGCCCTATCTCATGTTCGGCGGAACGGATTGCAGAGTTTTGCAACAAATCGCAACGCACGCAATACGTTGCACGCCCTGCACGCTCTCGTTCGATCAACTTGGCGGTATGCACGCTTCAAACGAAAACGTGGACATCAAATCGGTGGAAGAATGCGTCGGATTCTTCAAGACGTTTATCCGCGATTTCAAGTGATCTAACCCATTCAAAGCGCGTCCGATACGGGCGCGTTTTTATTTTGCGTACGTTGTGCATGGATTGACAAATCATCGGTAAAATCTTATCATTTCGCCGCACGAAAACGCATTGTTGACTAAAAGCGCATAGTGTGGTATCATTTACTACTAAATAAATTGAGTAAACTTATAGGTGAAACGATATGATAAGCAAAGCGTTTGACGCAATAAAAAAATACGACGTTATCGTCATACACCGCCACACAAGCCCGGACGGAGACGCAATGGGCAGTCAAATCGGCTTGAAGAAACTCATCGAGCACAACTTCCCCGACAAACGCGTCTACGCAGTCGGAGACGACGCAAGGCGATTTTCATTTATGGACGGAAGCCAAATGGACGAGATAAGCGACGACGTATACGACGGCGCACTTGCAATCGTGCTGGACACTTCGGCAAAATCGCTCATCAGCGACGACCGCTATACCCTTGCCGATCTTCGCATCCGCATAGACCACCACATATTTGTGGAAGACATCGCGGAAATCGACATAGACGACACAAGTTTTGAGAGTTGTTGCGGTCTTGTGACCTATCTTGCGCGCGAATGGGGGCTTGACGTGCCCGTTGACGCCGCCAAAGCGCTTTTCACGGGGCTTGTGACGGACAGCGGAAGATTCCGCTATGACAGCACAACGCCGCGCACGTTCGATTTGGCGAGTTTTCTGTTGTCCAAAGGGTTCAGCGCAACGAGCATATACAACGAGTTGTATCAGGACGAATTCAAAAACGTGAAATTGCGTGCGGAATTTGTCACCGCAATCCGCTTCACCGAGCACAACGTCGCGTATATCTATTCCGACCTTGCGCGCGTTGCCGAAACGGGCATGGAAGCCCCTGCCGTATCTCGTGGTATGGTGAATTGCATGGGCGAGATCAAGGGCGTAAACACGTGGGTGAACTTCACCGAGTGCGAACAAGGCGTGTTGTGCGAGATACGCTCCAAAAACCGCAACATCAACCAAATCGCAGTGGCGCACGGCGGTGGCGGACATCTCAAAGCAAGCGGAGCGACGCTCAAAGACAAGCAAGAAGCAATGGCTGTTCTTGACGAACTCGACGAACTGGCGGAAAAAGGAGAAACTATATGACGGACAATTATCAAGCGAAAAAGGCTATTCTTGACAAAATCAAAGCGTATGACAAAATCATAATCACGCGTCACTTCCGCCCCGACGGAGACGCAATCGGATCGACGAAAGGCTTGCAACGTATCCTTGCGCTCACCTATCCCCAAAAGAAAGTGCTTCTCATCAACGAAGACAGTTCGGACTATCTCGCGTTTTTGGGCGGCGAAGACAAGCCCGTAAGCGACGAAGAATACAAGGACGCACTCGTCATCGTGTGCGACACCGCCACCACCGACCGTATCTCCAACAAGAAATTCGCACTCGGCAAAGAGATCGTCAAGATCGACCACCACATCGAGAGCGATCGCACCGAGTACGGCGACGTCAAATGGGTGGAAGAAGAACGCTCGTCCCTTTGCGAAATGATTGCCGACTTCTACAACACGTTCAAGAGCGAGCTTGTGATAGACTCGCTGGCTGCAACCTACATCTTCACCGGCATGGTGACGGACACGGGCAGATTCAAATACAGCAGCGTCAACGGCGAAACCATGCGCCTTGCAGGACTTATGCTCGATCAAGGCATCGACACCGAATGGGTGTATGCAAATCTCAATCTCGACGAGTTTGAAGTGCTCAAATTTGAATCCTACGTCTACAAAAAGATGCGCGTCACGCAAAACGGAGTTGCGTATATCTACGTGGACAAGAAGATGCAAAAGAAATTTTCACTCACCAACGAGCAAGCAAGCAACGTTGTGAGCTATCTTGACGGCATCAAAGGCAGCATTGCATGGCTCGCCTTCATCGAAAACACGGACGGCAGCATCCGCGTGCGCCTGCGCTCGAGATTTATGACCATCAACACCCTTGCCGAAAAATACAACGGTGGCGGACACGACCGCGCTTGCGGCGCAACAGTCCACAGCAAGAAAGAGATGAAACAGATGCTTCTTGACGCCGACCAAATGGTGCATGACTTCAAATCAACCAACACGAAATGGCTGTGAGCAACGGCTAAAACCGCAAATTCAAATACACTTATACAAAACCAAAGCCCCGCATTTCTGCGGGGCTTTGTATTACCTAAATTAGATAATTTGAGATTTGATGATTATGCAATATAGTCAACCGACTTTATGACAACGGGGCCATTACCACTTGCTAATGCACAATCAAAAACGATTTTATAGAAGCAATTTGCAGTCGGAGTTGTGATTGAAACATCAACCTTACCTGCTTTCAATGCCGACGTAAAATCAATTTCTTGCAAGTCTTTTGAGAATGCAGCATCAGATGCAACAATGATTTTTGCACTATTGACAGATGACACTTTATCAAAATCAATAGTTATTTTGGCAATCGCATCGGTGAAAGCCGCATCGGTAGCGATTGAAGCAACACTAGCGGCTTTTTTACTACCACATTTAATGAAAGTCCAATTATTTCCCCATTTATTGTTGTTGAAGTTTGTTATGGTCCATGCAACATTATTTGCATTTTTGGCTGTCCATGTTGTAGTATACGATCCTATAGCATTATTGTCTTTATTTGAATCGGGGAAAGTCAATGATGCAACAACAACTGGACCTGCAGGGATAGTTTCAAATGCAACTGCAAAAGTGGTGTCTGCAGTGATGGTGAGTTCAAAGGAAGTCTTGCCTGCAAAGGAAGTGTCTGCTGCGCCTTCACCAATGGTGACGGATGCAAGTCTGTATCCATCTGCCGGAGCAACGGTGACAGTGAGCTTGGTGTTGACATCGACTTTTGTGCCGGTTGCAACATCGGTTTCACCTGCTTTGACAGTTATAGTTCCGTTTTCACCTACGGTGTAGTTGACTGTGAATTGCGGAGTTTCCTTCAAAATGGTGATCGGGAATTCTTTCGTGACATGCTCTGCCTCGCCTTTGCTGAGAGTTGCAACAAGCGTGATTGAAGTTGACGGATCAACGGGGGTGATGGTCACTTTGCCGTTGGACGGATCGATTGAAATCACAGAAGTCGCCTCTTTGGGTGCCCAAGTGATTGTGGAGCCGTTTGCGCCCGTGAGCGGAAGATCAAAGTCTGCAAAGTAAGAGTCTTTAATTGTCAATGCAGCAGCGTCTTTTGCAAGGAGTTCTGCATCGGTGTACGTTCTCTCATTGAGTCTTGTGACTTGAACTTGCCAATACTTCAATGAAGTGTTGACGCCACGAGAATAACCATACACGACAACTTCTTTGCCGTCAAGGTTCTTCATTTCTGTGGAGAGCGCGTCACTGCCATACAAAGCAGCCACTTTTGTTGTGCCGTCATAGAGATTGTAATAGGTTTTGCCATTGGTGGTTTCAACAGCAAGTTTGCCGCCGACAATCTTGTAGAATTGATTGAGATAGTAAGTGCTACCGTCAACTTTCACGTCAGCAACGTTGATATCTTCGGGAGTTGCCTCGACAAATGCGCCGCCGGTGAGTTGTTTGACACTGATGGTGCCAAGTTGAGCCAAACTAAATGATTCATCTCTTGTGCCGATGACTTGGACATAATCGCCAACTTCGACTTTTGCCGACTTGTAGCTGAAGATAGAACCGGTTTCATCTGCAATTACAAACGAACCTGCTTTTTCGTGTGTGCCTGCGGATGCAACAACATAGCCGGTGATGATGTATGCGTCACTGCCGGTTGCAAGTTTGTAAAATTCTTCGATGGTTTTGGGAGTACCGGTTGAAAGATTGACCGTGAATTCTCTCGTGTCGGAAACGGTTGCATCTGTTGCGTGCGTGAGAGTTGCAGTGAGTTTCACTGTGCCGTCTTCAGCAAACGTATAGGTGACTTTGCCGCCTTCGATCTTTGCAATTGCGGTGTCTGCTGCCGTCCATGCAATCTTGACATCGGGATAGAGTGTATCAGTTGTGGGAAGATTGAACTGTCTGCCGCTGCCGCTGATGTTCATATCGATTGTCATTCTGCTCTTAACATCTGCAATTTGTTCTGCAGGAGTTTTTACTTCTGCAACTTTCTCTACAAATGCGTCTGTCGTGACAGGAGCGAGATAGAATTCACCGTTGTACAACATAACCACACCTTTTACGTCGGCAAGTTTGCCCTTTGCTGCGGCAAAGTTTGTTTCAAACGTGGTTTGTTCTTCTGCGGTGAGCATGCATTCGGAAGAAGATATACGGAGATACGTGGTCTTTCCGCCTGCGCTAAACTTGTAATAGCCGCTGGATTTGTCAATATCGCCGATAGTAACGTTCTTGATTGCGACAAGAGCATGCAATTTTGCAGTCAATTTTGCATCTTTAAGATCAGTTGCTTCGTTGAAGATTGTCGTGATGTCTTCAAACACAACGTTTTCGGTATTATCGATGATCTTTGCGGCTATTACAAGTTTAGCGCAGGCGGAAAGACCACGTATCTCCGTATATCTTC
>ERZ1024397.7-NODE-7-length-49008-cov-22.850162_pt1 | contig 49008 bp, 41 predicted proteins | sample MGYA00520786_ERZ1024397 | MGnify/ENA primary metagenome ERZ1024397 (study PRJEB33242, sample SAMEA3444275) | Homo sapiens | biome: Host associated; feature: Gastrointestinal tract; material: Stool | place: Uganda | collected 2011-01-01 ... | reverse complement strand
TCAAGATTCGGCGTGTTAGATAGCCGAATTTTTGTTGTATAGGCGCATTTTCTATGCCGATTGCAAAAACGTATCTTACGGCTTTGTTGTAAAGGCGGACCGTTTATACATGCAATAATAAAAACGCTAATATGCGTTGTGGCTAGCGTGTGTGCGCTTAAATATGCCCGCATACAAAAACGTAACAAGGTGAAAAAATGAGATTTGACATTCTTACGATTTTTCCCGAATATTTCGACGTGCTCCGCGTGAGCCTTCTCGGCAAGGCAATCGAAGGGGGCAAGTTTGACGTACAAGTCACGAATATCCGCGATTTTTCAAAAGATAAACATCTCAAAACCGACGATACGCCATATGGTGGCGGTGCGGGAATGGTTATGACTCCCGATCCTATCGTGAGCGCAATCGAAACGATCGATCCGCATCACGAAGCGTGGAGAATCTATATGTCCCCACGCGGAAAGCGTCTCGACCAGAAAAAAGTCGAAAACCTTGCAAAAGAGAAACGCATACTCATTCTTTGCGGAGATTACGAAGGCGTGGATCAAAGAGCCATCGACATTGCAATTGACGAAGAGTTGTCCATTGGCGATTATGTGCTTACGGGCGGCGAATTGCCCGCTCTTGTGACCATAAACGCCGTGGCAAGATACGTTGACGGTGTGCTCGGCTCGGACGAATCGACGAAAGAAGAGAGTTTTTCAAACGGTTTGCTCGAATATCCGCAGTACACTCGTCCGGAAAATTACAGGGGATACAAAGTCCCCGAAGTGCTTCAAGGGGGCAATCATAAGGACATCGAGAAGTGGAGACTTGAAAAATCTCTTGAAATCACGATGAAAAATCGTCCCGATTTATTCGGCGAGTTAGATTTGAATGAGTTTTTGCCGACGAAGAAGCCGAAACGCCGCAGATAACGTATAAAATTGCACTATTTTGTAATAGCGTTTTTCCGTTAGAAACGCCATTGCACATTTTTATTGAAAAAAAGGAGAAGGACAGTGAATATACAATGGTTTCCCGGTCATATGACAAAAGCGATTCGTATGATGGAAGAAAATCTTCGTCTTGTCGACGCGCTCATTTACGTCATTGACGCAAGAGCGGTTTATTCTTGCGACAATCCCCTTTTCAACAAACTTTTGCAGGGCAAAAAAGTGCTTTACGTATTCAATAAGTGCGATTTGGTTGACAAAGACGACCTTGCGCTTTGGTGCGAAGAATTCAAGCGACAGGGCAAACCTTTCGTCAAGGCGATAGGCACGTCGGGCGACTGCTCGCAAATCGTTGCGGGGCTCAAACAAGTCGTATCCGACAAAATCGAAAAATACGCCGCAAAAGGCGCAAAAATATCCGTAAGAGCAATGGTTGTGGGCGTGCCCAACAGCGGTAAATCGACAATCATAAACGCTATGGTCAAAAAAGCGAAAGCGGTGACGGGGGACAGACCCGGCGTTACACGCGGAAAGCAGTGGCTTTCAATCGACAACGTTGACTTTTTGGACACTCCCGGTACGCTGTGGGGCAAGTTTGAAGACCAGAAAGTCGCGCATCATCTTGCATATATAGGTTCGATAAGAGACGACATTCTTGACGAGAGCGAACTTGCGTTCGATTTTCTTGACGAGATGAAAAAACTCTATCCGCAAAATCTCATCGACCGTTATAATCTGAGTGGCGAAAACGACGATACGCTTGCGCTTTTTGAAGAAATTGCAATGGCGCGCGGATTCAAACTCAAAGGTAATCAACCCGATTACGAGCGCACGGCAAAGATGATAATAGACGAGTTCAGAAAGGGGAAACTCGGCAAAATTATGCTTGAAAAACCCAAAGCAAAACTCGTTCTCAAAGAAAACTAAAAACAAGATATATCGAACAAAATCGATATTCTAAACATATAAAATTCGTTTTTTCGACGATTTTATAAAAAGAAAAACAAGGATAAAATTATGGTAAGCCCCGAAGAACTTATGACGTATGAAAATCAATTGCGCGAAAAAGGTTATCGCTACATTTGCGGCGTTGACGAAGTGGGGCGCGGTCCGCTTGCTGGACCTGTGACTTGCAGCGCGGTAATTATGGATCTTGACGATCTCATAGTCGGCGTAAACGACAGCAAAAAGGTGTCGAAAAACAAGCGTGAAAAACTTTTCGACGTCATTTTGTCAAAAGCCGTCGCAGTGTCAACCGTATCTTATCCGCCCGAAAAAATCGACGAAATGAACATTCTCAACGCAACCAAGGCTTGTATGAAAGACGCGATTATGTCTCTTGACGTCAAGCCCGACATCGTCATCGTCGACGCACTCGAACTCGATATTCCTTACAAGACTTTCGGCATAATACACGGAGACGCGCTCTCATATTCGATAGGTGCGGCGTCGATCGTCGCAAAGGTGACGAGAGACGGGTATATGGAAGAGATGGCGAAATTGTATCCGCAATACGATTTCGAGCACAATATGGGATACGGCACGGCAAAGCACATCGCGGCACTCAAAGAATTCGGTCCGACTCCCATACACAGAAAATCGTTTATAGGACATTTCGTGAAATGAACACAAAGCAAATCGGCGATATAGGCGAAAGCGTTGCGCGTCGCGTTTATAGTGAACGGGGATATGCCGTTCTCGAAACGAACGCAAAATACGCAGGTTGCGAAGTCGACCTGATTTGCGAGTGCTACGTCGACGAAAACGGAAAACTCGTAAAGCGAAAAAAAGATAATTCTTTTGTGAAGTTTGCCCAGAAACTGCTTGGAATTTCGCCGCTCGAAAAAGGTGAACGAACGATTGTTTTTGTCGAAGTTAAGACGAGATACGGTGAAGAGATGGGCGCGCCCGAAGAAGCGGTTACTCCCTACAAAGTCGGCAGATACGTGACGGCGGCTAAAGCCTTTTTGAGTGAACACAGACTGCAAAACGTCAACGTTCGTTTCGATATTTTCGCAGTCGACGAAAACGGCTACAATCTTATAGAAAACGCATTCACGGAGAACGACGCAAAGTATCCCAAGAACCGTGTGAGTTTTAGAAAATAACGCATTTCCGCTCGATTTTGCGTCAGAAATGCAAAAAAATCATTAAAAAGTCATATTTTATTGTTTATTCGCTTGTTAATAAACTTTATTTATGATAATATAACACGCGTGACTCGGATGTTCCGCTGGCAAGAGACGCTTGTGAAAGAACATTTGGTAAAATACAGGAGGTCCATATGAACATTATCGACACTATCGAAAGAGAAGGCATGAAACAAGACTTGCCGCAAATCGCAATCGGTGACCAAGTTAAGGTCAACGTCAAGGTTGTTGAAGGTACGAGAGAACGTATCCAAACCTACGAAGGAACCGTCATCGCAAAGAAAAACGGCGGCATCCGCGAAACGATCGTCGTTCGCCGCGTTACGTTCGGCGTCGGCGTTGAAAGAACGTTCCCGATTCACTCACCGAAGATTGACAGCATCCAAGTGGTGCGTCACGGCAAAGTCAGACGTGCAAAACTTTATTACTTGAAGAACAGAACCGGTAAGGCTGCAAAACTTAAAGAAGTCTAATTACCGTTTTTCGGAGAGAAATTTATGAAAAAAAGAATTGTTTTCATAAGTGCAATTGTGCTAGTCTGTGTGCTAGCACTTTTCGCATTTACGGCTTGCAACACCGCAAGCAGCGAAGTCGGTGAAGAACTCGTCACAAACGGTGATTTTTCTACATTCAACACCGACACGAAAAAGTTTGACGGATGGACGACGTCTTCGTCAAGCGTGATTTTCTACAGATCACAGGTTTCCGACGACGCTTCCAACAACTACGCTTTGTCAATCGACAACACTTCTGCTGGTTACAACTATTTGCAACAAACCATCAAAGTGGACACAAACAAGATTTACAAAGTCAGCGTCGATTTCAAGATCGAAAGCGACCTTTCCAACAAGACCGGCGCATACGTGACGTTCCTTGAAAACGTGGACTACAAGTTCGTGTCTCACTCGACGAAAACCAACGGTTTCGTGACAAGCACGTTCTACGTTCGTCCCAAGAACACCGACTATCTCACGCTCGCGCTTTGCATAGGTTCTCAAGAAAACGCCTGCAAGGGTAAAGTCTATTTCGACAACGTATCCGTTCAACGCGTAGAAGAAGTTGCAGAAGGCTATGAAGTCGTCAACTTCAAGAAAGCTAAGACCGTCATGACCAGTGCCGACGCAAACGGCATTTGCTTCATCGTTCTTATGACTTTGTTCGGTGCGGTTGTGCTCGGTGGCGCATATATCCTTATCAAGCGCGTATATGCAAGAAAAGACGCATTCGTCGATTTCGGCGCAAGCGTTGCATACGAGAAGAAAGCACCCAAAACAGCAAGCAAATGGTACAACAACAACTGGTTTATCGCGTGCATGATTATGCTCGGCGCTGCGCTGTTGAGACTTATCTTCTTGCTTACGATGTACGGCATGGGCGGTGAAATGACCGCAACGATAAAAGTCGCAAAAGAATATCTCGGCGTAAACAACGGCGTGTTAAACTTCTTCGAGAAGATGTCCGCGCTCAACACGACAAGCACTTATTCGCCGGGCGCACTTTATATCCTTGCAATTCTCGGTTTCACCACGCAAGGTCTCGACACTATGGCAACGTCAATCGTGTTCCGCCTTATCAACGTCATAGCAGACGTTGCGGTTGTCGGCATGATTTATTTCTACGGTCAAAAACGCGTCGGAAACAAGATTGCAACCGTCTACGCTTCCATGTATGCGATTCTTCCGCTTGCACTCCTTATGAGCGGCATCAACGGCACGTTTGAGTGTTTGCTTATCGCGCTTGTCATCGCATCGATGATTCTCATGATAGAGAAGAAGTATCTTGCAACTTACTTCGTCATGACGCTTGCGGCAGTGCTCGACATCCGCGCTCTTGCCGTTGCGCCCATCATCGTCGCATACTTCGTGTATATGTACATCAAAGACAACGACAATATGAAGAAATTCACGGCAAACCGTGCGAAAATCGTCTTCGGTCTCGTCGGTACGGTCGTCCTTGCATACTTGCTCACAATTCCTTGCGCAATCCATCAGATTCAGGCAGGCGACGCGTTCTTCGGATTCAAAGTTATGGTTCAGGAAATGACCAATACCACGTTCTTCGTCAAGGATGCGTTCAACCTTTACGGCATGGTCGCAATGAACGGCAAGACGTCGCAACAAAGCGTCAATATTCTCAACCTTATCTTCATTCTCGTGCTTGAAGCGTACGTCATCTCGCTCTACTTCAAGAACCGCAACAAACAAGAACTTATCCTTCTTGCGTCCTTCACGCTTGCAGTCATTGCAGTGTTCACAATCAAAGTGACCTACACGTATTTGTTCTTGTCCTTGGCTCTTGCACTCATCTATACGATGATCAGCGGCGACAGAAGAATGTACTTTGTCACAAGCGGCATCGCAACGCTCGGCTTCATCAACTTCGCGCAGCTTATGAACCAAAGCGGTTTCGTAAAGAGCGGCGTTATCAATTCGGCGGTCACGAGTTTTGAAACGACAGGTCCGTTCTATATCGTGTTCAGCGTGCTTGCAGTGCTTCTCATCGGCTACTATGCATACGTGTCCTATTCAATCACAAACAATACCAAGATCGTTGATATCAAGGCAATGCCCGACACGCTTGCAAACACCATCAAATACGGCTTCAAGAATTTAAAAGCAAAGTTTGCGAAGAAAGACGAGGACTAAAAATCATCGCGTATTTACAAAATGCCCGCAATTTTGCGGGCATTTCTTTTGTTCGCTTGATTTTTAGTCTGCTAACCGCCACTAACAAGTATTAATTATATTTTTTTATCTGTTTCTATTTTTAGTTTTACAAATTATAGTTTGTTGTGTTAGTATATATTTAAATTATTAGGGGAAAGGTATGAAAAAGTGGTAAGAATCAAAAAAATTGTAAACGTTGTTTTAATTTCCATAATACTGTTTTCACTTTTGGCAGTTTTCACAGGGTGTGCATCGACCGATAAAGCGGAATGCCGCAGTGCGATTTCAAATGTTATTACATCGAAGTATGATCCAGAAACCGATACGACAAGATTTGATTTTTCGCTTTACTTTGAAAACGGAACGATTTATAACATGACAAGAGAAGATATTTCTTTTGGATTGTATAAAAATAGTAATTATGTCAAATCAGTTAAATATCATTGGAATAACACCGTGAAAGCCGATAACACAAAAACTTTAAATAGTTACATTGTCGTTGACGGTGAATTTGATGAATTGAAATTTGAATATTGGAATTCCACATATGATAATCTTTGGAATACATACAAAACATGGTGGATCGTTGTAATTGTTGTTTCGTTCTTTTTACCATTAGTGTATCTTTTTGTAATTTTGCTTTTAGATTTAGAGTTACAATATGTAGTTAGAAGTGTTGGAACATGGATAGGAACAGTTATGATATTTGCCATTAGTTTAATTTCTCCATATTTAAAAGGTGAACGCAACTGGTTCCCAATGGTAATATGTTTGATCGGTTGTGTTGTTGCTATTTTGTTATGTCTTTTAATGTCGGGCGTAAAAGCAGTACTTGATTTTTTTGGCATCACTCCGTTTGAATCTATAAGAGAAATGATTGAGCTCAAAAGGGAAGAAAAATACTACCAAAAACTTTCAAAAAGTATCGAAGAATGTGGTGAGAATAAAAGTTTTTTACAGCAGTTTAATAAGGATGATTTACTGTTTTATTGTGAGAAAAAAAGAATTAATATTAACGGAAGGAAAAAATCAGATTTGATTGATGCCATTGTTGCTGATATGAACGGCGAAGCGATGCCGATTGATAAAACGGACAAAAAAATCAAGAAAGATGCGGCAAAGGCGGATGCAAAAGTCATTACTTTTAACGATATAGCAGGTTTGGATAGAGCAAAAGAGGCTTTTAAAGAAAAAGTCGTTATGCCTTTTGAACATCCCGAGTTGTATAAGAAGTTCGGCAAAAAGCTCGGTGGCGGAATTCTTCTTTATGGTTTGCCGGGCACAGGAAAAACAATGTTTGCAGAAGCGGCGGCAAATGAAGTCGATGCCTTGTTTTTGTCAATAAAATGTTCTGATATAAAATCTAAATGGTATGGCGAATCCGAGCAAAAAGTAAAAGAAGTTTTTGTAAAAGCAAGGAAGTCGAAAAAGGCTATCATTTTCTTTGATGAATTTGAGGCAATCGGCTCAAAAAGAACGGATAATTCCGACAATGCAAACAATGATCTTGTCCCTGAAATTCTTGCCGAAATGCAGGGCATAGAAAGTGCAAAATGCGAATCGACTATTGTTGTAATTGCCGCAACAAACAAGCCGTGGATGATTGATAGCGCATTTTTGAGGCCGGGACGATTTGATGAAAAGATTTATATTCCGTTGCCCGATGAGATTGCGAGAAAAAAGCTATTCCAACTGAAATTGAAGGATGTGCCTACAACTGATTTGGATTTTGACGAAATGTCAAGAATGACTGATGGCTATAATGGCGCGGACATTTCTGAGTTTTGTGAAAAACTTAAAATGAAAGGAATAAATCAAAGCATAAAAGACGGCGTTGAGCATTTTATTACTATGGACGATGTTGCAGCTTTGTCAAAAGAAATGAAATCGAGCGTATCGCAAGAAGATATTATGAGATTTGAAGAATTTGAACGTAATTAAAAAAATAAGCCTCGCAAGCGGGGCTTATTTTTTTATAGTGAATTGTTTTACTTAAACTCACGGCTTAAAACTGTTTCACATCGGAGTTTTTGTAAGTGCAAAAACGAATTGTATAACCGTTGTCGTCTATGGGATCGCTTTGCTCTGTGCAATGCCAGTTGTCAAGTTCGTCGAGATTGTCGTGGAAGACTTCCGCGCCGCCGTCTGCGTCCACTTTTGTGACGTATGCCGTTTCGCAATAGGGAAGAAGCGTGTGATACATCATCGCTCCGCCCACAACGTAAACGTTGTCTTGGTCGTATTGCTTGATTGCGGCAAACAGCTCGTCAAGAGAACGCACAAGGATATAGCCTTTTGTGCTGGCGTCTTCGTCCGTGCCGTTTGGGTTGAGCACGACGTTTACGCGGTTTTTAAGGGGCAAACCGCCCGGAAAGGACAAAAGGGTGTTGCTGCCCATAACCACCACTTTGCCGCGCGTATGCTCGACAAAATGGCGCATATCGGCTTTGAGATTGAAGAGCAAGTCGTTTTTCTTGCCCAATCCCCATTTGTTGTCAACTGCAAATATCGTTTTCATCAGATTGCCACTTCGATTTTCTTTTCAAGTTTCGTGTATTGATAGTTTTCGAGTTCGAAATCGTCCACGGTGAAGTCGTAGAAATTCTTAACGTCTTTGTTCATTTTGAACGTAGGCGCAGGGTATTGCGGATTTTGCAATATTTCTTCGACAATCGGCACGTGTCTGTCATAGATGTGCGCGTCGCTTATCACGTGCACGAATTCGCCCACTTCGAGACCGCTCACTTGCGCGAACATGTGAAGAAGCACCGCATATTGCACGACGTTCCAGTTGTTTGCAGTGAGAGTGTCCTGACTGCGCTGATTGAGTATTCCGTTGAGCTTGTTGCCCGTGACGTTGAACGTCATAGAATACGCGCAAGGGTAGAGATGCATCTCGTGCAAGTCCTGGAAGTTGTATATGTTGGTGAGAATGCGACGGGAACTCGGATTGTTTTTCAAGTCGAAAAGCACTCTATCCACTTGGTCGAATTCACCTTCGGGATATACACTTTTGACGCCGAGTTGATAGCCGTACGCTTTGCCGATAGAACCGGTTTCGTCAGCCCAACTATCCCAGATATGAGAGTTGAGATCGTGAACGTTGTTGCTCTTTTTTTGCCATATCCACAAAATTTCGTCGATAGCCGATTTGAATGCGGTGCGGCGAAGTGTGATTATCGGAAATTCTTTTGACAAATCGTAGCGATTGACGATACAAAACTTTTTTATTGTATGTGCGGGCGTGCCGTCGAGCCAGTGCGGGCGTACGGGCAAGTCTTTGTCGCTTATGCCGTTGTCGAGAATGTCTCTGCAAGTGTTGATGAAAATTTGGTCTGCTATGCTCATTTGTGCGGTTAGATTATTGAATTCGGCGCATTTTGCAATGCGCCGAAAGTGTTTTTACTCAGTCTTTGATCACAAGTTGCGCGTTGATTTTGCGCATAAGGTCGATTGGTACTTTGATGACGCGTCTGTCGTAGGTGACAAGACCGTTCATTTCCTGTTCGACGTCGCTCACTTCGGTGTAGACAGTTGCCGAAAGACCTTTGTCTATTTTCGGGATTATCGTGTTCGTATACAGTTTTTCAATCGCTTTTGCAATCTTTTCGGGCTTCCTGTAAATGCGGTATCCGAATTGATTGTCGGGACTGTACATGTGACCTTCCGTCTTGATTGCGTAGCCGCCGAATTCACTGAGAATATAGCATCTGTCGTCGTTTCTCGGCACGAACAAGGGCTTGAAGTAGATGTGCAGACTCTTCGTATCCGAAGTGCCTTTGCCTTGGTCGTTCCAACCGCTTACGGAGTCGATAAGGCGAGTGGGGTCGATTTTCTTCATTTCCTTGGTGATGCGCACGGAGTCGAATTGCCCCCAACCTTCGTTGAAAGGCACCCAGACTGCGAGAGAAACGACGTTTTTGAGATGATTCATCGTCACGCGAAGTTCTCTTTCAAATTCGTCTCTGCCTTCTTTGTCGGCGCGAGCGAGTTTCTTGTAGCCTGCTTCGTTGTCGTCTTTGATGTGATATTCAAACACGGTGGCGAGAAGACCTATGTAGAACAAATTGTATTTGCTTCCGCCGCTGACCATATCTTGCCACACGAGAATGCCTTCTTTGTCGCAGTGATAATACCAGCGGAGCGGTTCGATTTTGATATGCTTGCGAAGCATATTGAAGCCCATGGACTTGACCATCTTCACGTCCCATTCGAGAGCGGCGTTGGACGGGGGAGTAAGCATACCGTCCGACCAGTAACCTTGATCGAGAAGACCGGTGTGGAAGTACGGCTTGTTGTTGAGTCCCATACGCTTGAAGCCCTTTGAGTCCGTCACCCAACTGAATTTGCGCATACCGAAGTATGAACGAACGATGTCGTTGCCGACTTTGAACGCTACGTCGTAAAGTTTCGGATTTTCGGGAGACCAAAGCTCGTAGTTTTCAAGTTTTACAGAAGCGGTGTCGCCTGCAAATTGTCCTGCAAACAGAGTGTTTTCGCCGTCGAGAATAAGCACGTCGACGGGGACGTCCGCGGATTTTTCAAATTTGAAATTGATTGTATCGTCGTCGATATTCGGGACGATAGTGACGTCTTTGAGATAGACTTCGTCCATGCTTTCGAGCCATACGCTTTGCCAAATGCCCGATTGCGGAGTATACCAAATGCCGCCCGGCTTGGACGATTGTTTTGCGTGAGTGTGGTAAGACGTGTCGCAAGGGTCGGTGACGACGAGTTCGATGACGTTTTCGCCGACTTTTGCGATTCCCGATACGTCGAATTCAAACGGAACGTATCCGCCGATATGTTCGCCGATGGAAACGCCGTTGAGTTTTACGGTGCAAATCATATCCACGGCGTCGAAGTGAATGACGGTGTGCGCCTTCACGAAATCGGGTGCGAGATTGAAAGTGCGGTGATAGTAAAGTGTGTCGTCGGGAGTGACTTTCGTGCCTTCGGGAAGTCCCGACAAAAGAGATTCGGGAGAGAAAGGAACGAGAATTTTTCCTTGATATTTGCCGTCGAAAGTTTCGCTTTTGCGAAGTATGGCATAATCCCATTCGCCGTTGAGCGTGACGTAACTGCTTCTTGCAAATTGCGGACGCGGATATTCGCTGAGCGGAATCGCGCCGACTTCAAAAGGTGTGCGAAGTCTTACTGTTTTCATAGTCTTCTCCTTATATTTTATATAAGTATATCATACAAGATAAATTTCGACAATACCAAAACGCAAAAAGTGTAGCGAGATTTTCAAAATGCGTGCGGATGTTATAATCGCCCGTATTTTATCCCATAAAATAATACATTACGTTCAAAATTTTTGACTAAATCGCTTGCTCGTGTTATACTTGGAACGAATAAAAGGAGAAAAGAATATGCGCATTTTCGTTGGCTCGGACGTTCACGGTTCGAGCATAGACATAGACAGATTTTTTGCAATCGTCGACGAATACAAGGCGACTCATCCCGACACGCAAGTCGTGCTTTTGGGAGATATATACAATCACGGTCCGCGCAATCCGCTTCCCGAAGGCTATGCGCCCATGAAAGTCGCAGATCGTCTCAACTCGTCAAAAGACTACATCACCGTAATTCAGGGCAATTGTGACAGTGAAGTTGATCAAATGATAAGTGATTTTGAGATAAAACACGACTTTTTCATGCAATGGGGTGCGAGAAGACTTTATTTCACACACGGACACAAATGCAATCCCGATTTGCCGTGCAAAGACGCAATAAAAGGCGACATTGTGTTTTACGGTCATTTCCACAGAGCCGCGGTCGAAGAAGTGGACGGCGTGATTTACGTTTGCGTCGGCGCACTCGGCATGCCAAAGCCCGACACCGTTCGTTCCTATGCCGTCGTCGACGAACACGAAGTGACTGTAAAAGCACTCGAAACAGGCGATGTTATTTTCCGCTTCGACATCTGATTTTTAGCGATATAGTCGGATATTTAAAAACGTAATTTCGCAAAATCGCAAAAAATTTTCGATTGATATTTTATTTTGAAAATATTCAATTAGACCGATTAGAACACCTAAAATACGGTGTTCTTTCTTTTTTTGTTATTGTTTTATACAAAGAAGTGTCTGCTAATTTTTACGATTGCGGTTTCCATTCGAAAAACGAAAACCCCGAAAAAAATCGGGGTTTTCTGAAAGTGTTTTTTGTGAAGTTTAAATTATTCGACGCCTGCTACGCTGACGTTTTCAAATTTTGCCGCATAAGGTCCTTCATAGCCTGCAGATACGTATCTGTCGGTGGAGAAGACGACGTTTTGTTGCGCTTCTATGAGATTGCCGTTGACAGAGCCGCCCGTAACAGGGGTGATTTTGCCGTCTTCGACGAGATATGCAAGTCTTATTTCGCCACCGAAATGTCCCGACATTGCGTCCGTTTGGAAATCTGAGAACGTAACCGCAACGAGACAAGATTTCTTTTTCATATCTTCAAAAGATTCGCTTCCTTGATTGTCGCATTTGGTCTTTGAGAAGTTGCCCGTAGGTTTTAGACCGAGATAGCGGCAAAACGGCGTGCTTCCGTGAATTGCGGTGAGTTTGCCGTCTTTTATGATTTGCAAATCTTTCATTCTGATGCCGTCCGAGCTAAACGGTGCGGTTGCAACGAGCGTCAAATCCACTTTGTCTTTCTTTGCGTCGTTTTGTACGTCGTCGCCGATGTTCCAGGACGAATAATGCGGATAAATCATATCCGCCGCCGATTTTTCGGTGTAATACGTCATTATTTCGGCAAGATTGTCCGCACAAATAACGACGTCGTATTTTCCGCTCTTCAACGTCTTTTTAGCGCGCGCTCTGTCGTATGCGTAATCGAGATATTGCTTTACGCCTTTCTTTATCGCGTCAACGTTTACGTCGTCATATTGATATTGATTGATAAGTTCGACGTCTTCGGGCTCTTTGCATTGAACGACATAGTCGCCTTTGCACACTGCGTCGGTGAAGGACACGTCCGTGCCGTTTGAAGAAACAACTCGTTTGAAATATCTATGGCAGAACACTTCGGTTGAATTGATATACGCGTGCTCGTTTGTGTCAGCAGAGAAGATTGCCGCCGCCATTTTGCCCGCACTTTCCGCAAGCGGTTTTTCGGTGAGTTCGTTCTTTTTGCAAACACATTCGGACGTTTCCTTTTCGGGAGCGTCGTAGTCAGGATTCATAGCAAATTGCGCGGCGTAGTACGCGCTTTCTATTTCCGCCTTTATCTCTTGTTCGGTCATAGACGCAATGATGTTTGCGCCCATACTGCCCGAGAGTTTTTTGCCGTCTTTTTCGCTTTCTCGCACGACGGTCACGACAAATTTGTGCGTGTCTTTTATTCTTCTCGTGTCAAGTTGATGCTTGACGAAGAAAAGTTCGGCAGATTCTTCTTTGACTTCGTTTATTCTCCAACGGTTTACGCCGCATTCGGAGAGAATTTTCTTTATTTTTTCAATCATATCAGTTCTCCTTATCCAAGTCTTATGCGAGCCTTCATATACGGGCCGCCGTCAGAGACTTTCACCCATTCTTTGTAGCCTTTTCCGCAATATCCGCTGCCGCAGGTGACGAGTTGTCCGCTCATCATTGACACCGATTTGAGAAGGTCGGGAACGTAGCCCGTGAGAACGATTGGTGAGAAGATTTTTCCTGTGAGTTTGCCGTCTTTTATCTCTCTTGCAGTGGTTACCATACATTGAATACCCCAGTTTTTCGGGTCTTCCATGCCGCTTGAGGGAGATTCGAGCAGGAAGCCGTATTTGATTGACGCAATCATTTCGTCGAGCGTGACGTTTTGCGCCGCACCTTCGAAATACGTGTTGGTCATTCTCGTATACACTTTGCGCTCGTAACTTTCACGCCTGCCGTTGCCCGTCGGTTTTACGCCGAGTCTTGCAGCGGAGAGTGCGTCGCACATACCTTTTTTGAGAATGCCGCCGTTTATAACCACCGTGTCGCTCGTGAGCGTGCCTTCGTCGTCGAACCACATCGTTGCAGAGTCGTCAACCGCGTTGCCGTCGTGCATAGTCACAAGATCGCTTGCGACTCTTTCATCGATAAATGACGCGGCAAGTGCTCTGTCTTTGACGAACATATCCATTTCCACGCCGTGTCCGAACGCTTCGTGAACGATCATACCGGTGGTGTCGGGATCGCAAATGCAGTCGTATTCGCCGGGGATCATCTGTTCGCTCGAAAGAAGTTCGATAGCCTTGTTTGCGACTTCGGTTGCAAATTCTTCCATTCTGTCGAGAATTTCCGCTCCGCCAAGTTGAGAGAATCCTTTATATGCGTCTTTAACTTCTTCGCCGCGAAGCGCAAGCGCAACGATTGCGCCGTTTGTCCACATAACCGTCTGGTCAAGGTCGCGATTTTCGGAGATGAAAAGTTTTCTGAATTTTCTGTACGATACGTTGACCATTGCGTCGAGAACGCCGTCCACGCTCAAAGTTTTGTTGCGGATTGCGTCGAGTCTTTCGAGAATTTTTTCGTCGCCGAGTTCGCGCGGGTCGATTGCGTATCCCGAAACTTTTTTGAGAGTTGCAGGCTCGTCGCTCGGAATAGGGGTGGGAAGCGGTTCGATTCCGTCGGGGATATTTGCGGTTTGATGTGCGATACGTTCGTCGATTGTTTTGACGATTTCGGGGATTTTTTCTTCCGAAAACTCGTTGAAAGAGTATTCGGCGCAACCGATTTGGTCAAAAACTCGCACCACGTAGCCCGAGCCGCCGCCCAAACCTACGTTGTTTATTCTTTTGCCTGCGCGATTTATTCTCCACGCGCGACTGTCGTCCTGCACGGCAAGCACGGAAGCATAAGCGTATTTTTTGCGTAGTTCCGACACGAGATTTTTGAGTGCAGGCTTGACGATGTCAAGTTTTTCAAACATATTTTTGCTCCTTTATAGAAATTGCGCACTTGTGCGCTTCGTTTTTACGTTTATATTATCGACCCGTATCTAACATTTGTCAACCTTTGCGCGCACGATAATTTGTAAAATATGAAAAACATTTCATATTATCATACGATTTATTAGAATTTCCGCATTAAATCAAATTAGACCGAACTTATACGGTTCAGTCAAATTTGCAGATAGTGTCTATTTTGGTATAAAAAAAAAGCACCGAGCGGTGCTTTTTCGTTTGTTGTTATTTATTGCAGGGGAGATTCTTTTCAAGACATCTGAAAGGAAGGAATTTGCCCGCAAGTTCGTTTACGAGTGCGGAATCGAGATCTTCAAAGATGATGTTGTTGGCGTATTTCTTTGCGGATTCCAACGTCTCGTCGGATTTTACCGTCCACATAAGGATAGGCAACTTTTTGCCCCATTTGAGCAACCATTTGTTTTCGGAAAGGGAAGGGGAGCAGGCTCTTGCGTCGTATGCGATGAAGTCGGGGCGAGTGAGCTTGCAGATGAACATCTTGCCCATAAAGTCGGAAGGAAACCATCTGAGATGTTTAAGGTCGGGAGAGCACCAAGTGCAAAGTTCTCCGACGGGGTAGTCGCTGTGACGTTTGGCATACAAAACCGCGCCGAAGTCAAAGGATTGAAGCGCGATGTCGCCCTTGTAGTCCACTTCTTTCAAAACTTTGATAGTTTCGCGAACGATACGGTGATTGAAAGGATTTATGCCTTTTATTTCGCACAAAATGCCGACTTTGCCGTCAACGAGCGCAAGAAAATCTTTGAAAGTGGGGATTGTATACTCGGTGTTTGCGAGCGGATATTTTTTGAGTTCCGCAAGCGTGCAATCCTTGATAAGTTTGTCGATTCCGCAAACACGTTTCAGGTTGTCGTCGTGAAAAACCACCACGTGACCGTCTTTTGTCACGTGAACGTCGATTTCGATATTGAAGTCGTTATCGATGGCAAGTTGATACGCCGGCATGCTGTTTTCGGGAAATTCTTCGTTGTGAAGTCCGCGATGCGCGATGGGTCTTGCAAAAAGCCATTGAAAATTCATATCTTTTCCCCTTGTTTTGTATTTTATTTTCTTGACTAAAATTTTATATTTCTATTATAATAAAGTCAACGATTTTTGTGATTTATTCCGAATTTTTGTTTGATAGCGCAACGAAAGCGTCAAAAATCGCGATAGCGACAAGTATACGACGTTTTTTTGTTGCAATGAAAACTCATTCGGCAGGAGAAGCGCATTGAGCAAGAAACACATACGCAATTTTTCCATAATAGCCCATATCGACCACGGCAAAAGCACACTTGCCGACCGTCTTATAGAAAAAACGGGTACGGTAAGCGAGCGCGATATGGCAGAGCAACTTCTCGACAATATGGAAATAGAGAAGGAACGCGGAATAACGATAAAACTCCAAACGTGCAGGCTTTATTATAAGTATAAAGGCGAAGAATACGTTCTCAACCTTATCGACACGCCCGGGCACGTCGATTTCACGTACGAAGTTTCTCGTTCGCTCGCCGCGTGCGAAGGTGCGCTACTCGTCGTGGACGCAACTCAGGGCGTTGAAGCGCAAACTTTGTCAAACGTGTATCTCGCTCTTGAAAACGACCTTGAAATTCTGCCCGTCATAAACAAAATCGACCTTGCAAGCGCAGACGTAGACGGCGTAAAGTTGGAAATCGAAGATATAATCGGGCTCGACACCGAAGGTTGTCCGCTCGTTTCTGCAAAAGAAGGTATCGGCATTGACGACTTGCTTAATCAAATTATAGAAAAACTTCCCGCTCCGACGGGAGACGATTCCGCTCCGCTCAAAGCACTTATTTTCGACAGCTTTTACGACAACTATCGCGGCGCAATATCTATGGTTCGCATAATGGACGGCACGGTGAAGGTTGGCGACAAAATCAAAATGATGTCTTCCGGCAAGACGTTCGAAGTCGTTGAAGTCGGCTATTTCTCACCTGGTATGAGACCTTGCGATATGCTTGTATCGGGGGAAGTCGGTTACGTTGCGGCAAGCATCAAAAACGTCAGCGATACGGCTGTTGGCGATACGATAACGAATGCAGAAAATCCGGCGAAAGAAGCACTGCCCGGATATAAAAAGGCAACGCCTATGGTTTATACGGGTGTTTTCCCTGCGGACGGCGCAAGATACGACGACCTTAAAGAAGCACTGCTCAAACTTCAACTCAACGACGCGTCGTTGTCTTTCGATCCGGAAGTGTCAACGGCACTCGGCTTCGGTTTCAGATGCGGATTTTTGGGACTTTTGCACATGGAGATAATCGAAGAACGACTCGAAAGAGAATTCGATCTCGACCTCATCACCACCGCGCCCAGCGTTTCGTATATCGTGACGAAAACCAACGGCGAAAAACTCACCATAGACAATCCGACCGCTTTGCCTAATCCAAGCGAAATAGACTACATCGAAGAGCCTATCGTAAAAGCAAGACTTTACACGCCGCCAGAATACGTCGGTCCTATTATGGAACTTTGTCAGGGCAAAAGGGGAGTGTTTGTCGATATGTCGTATATCGACCCCACCCGCGTGCAACTTATCTATCGTATGCCGCTCAACGAAATTATCTACGACTTTTTCGACTCTCTCAAATCGAGAACGCGCGGTTATGCGTCGCTCGATTACGAAATGGACGGATACGAAAAGAGCGATCTCGTGCGTTTGGATATGATGATAAACGGCGATATGTGCGACGCGCTTTCAATCATAGTGCACAAGGACAACGCATACGCTCGCGGCAGGGGAATTGCCGAAAAACTCAAAGACGTAATCCCCAGACAACTCTTCGAAGTGCCTATTCAGGCAACCGTCGGCGGCAAAATCATCGCACGTGAAACCGTAAAAGCAATGCGCAAAGACGTGCTTGCAAAGTGCTACGGCGGCGATATTACGAGAAAGAAAAAACTTCTTGAAAAGCAAAAAGAAGGCAAAAAACGCATGCGCAAAGTGGGCAGCGTGGAAGTCCCCAGCGAAGCGTTTATATCCATACTCAAAGTAGACCCGAACAAATAATACGCTTATGCCCCGAGAAACTCGTTTTTCGGGGTGAAATTTTTTATGCAACTGTATCTGCACATTCCGTTTTGCAAATCGAAGTGCGCATATTGCGACTTCAACTCGTACGCTTGTAAAGACGAAGCGTTGATTTTGCGTTATCTAACCGCATTAAATCACGAAATATCACTTGCAGGAAAACGATTTGCGAAAGCGAAAATAGACACGGTGTATATAGGTGGCGGCACGCCGAGCGTACTTGATGAAAACAAGATTTCGTCGGTTTTCAACGCCCTTGAAAACTCATTCGATTTGTCGTTTGTCAAAGAGTTTTCGATAGAGTGTAATCCCGAAAGCATAACCGCTGAAAAACTCGCGCTTTACAAAAAACACGGAGTGAACCGCATAAGCATAGGCGTTCAAAGTCTTTCGGACGAAAATCTGAAAGTTATAGGCAGACTTCACGACGCAAATACCGCTATTGAAAAAATCAAACTTGCAAAAGAGTTTTTCGACAACGTTTCCTGCGATTTGATAATCGGACTTCCGTTTGACACTATCGACGGCGTGAGAGAAGAAGTGCGCACGTTATGTCCGCTCGTCGAGCATATCTCGATGTACGAGTTAAGCGTCGAAAAAGGCACGAGACTCGAAAGAATGTTACAAAACGGCAAAGTCACGCTTCCTAGCGACGACGACACGCAATCGCTGTTCGATGCGGCGTTCGACGAAGCGGAGAAGTCGGGCTTCAAGCGATACGAAGTATCGAATTTTGCAAAAAACGACAAAATATCCTTGCACAATTTCGGATACTGGACGAGAGAAGAGTATTTGGGACTTGGCGCAGGTGCGCACTCGCTTGTGAAAACCATCGACGGAGAAAGGATACTCGCAAGCGAAACCAGATATGCAAATTTGTCTAAACTCGACGAATATTGCGCCGCGGTTGAAGGAAATGAAGATTATAAGGATATTGTGCGCGAGAGCGTTGAAACGCTCACCGAAAAAGACGTGAAAAACGAAACTGTAATGCTCGGTCTTCGCACGCACACGGGCATAAACAAAGATTTGATAGGCGAAATCGACGACAGACTTTCTGTTTTCTTTGAAGAGCAAAACGGGAAAGTACGTTTGACGCGAGACGGCGTTGCGGTGATGAACTCTATTTTGGTTGAAATACTTGACTAGCGTGTGCGTTTGCATAAAAAAACGATAGTTCGTCAAATATAATTCGGAGAGAAATAAGAAAATTTCCGTCGAAAAATGAAAGAAAAATAAAATTAATTTTATTGTTGGCAATATTGATTGTCAAGAACGAAATTGTTTGATATACTCTAAATACAAGCTTAGGAGAACACAAATGACACCTGATTTTTCTATTTTCGGAGAGACGCCGAGCGCACCTATCGCCATCATCGCGACGCCGGGTGCGGAAGAACTTGCGCAACTTATCGACAAGCGACTTATCAATCTTTTCAGCGAGTCTCATCTCGGAAAGAAACTTCACAAAGATACGTTCATTCTCAAAGCGGATTGCCCCCGTTTCACCAACGGCGACGCAAAGGGCATAATCTACGAGACCGTGCGCGGCAAAGATTTGTATATCATCTGCGACCCCGGCAATCACGGCATAACGTATCCGTTCTTCGGAAAGGAAATCCCCGTCACTCCTGACGAGCATTTTGAAAACTTGAAACGCATCATCTGCGCATGCACGGGCAAGCCCGCTCGCATCACGGTCATCATGCCAATGCTTTACGGCGGCCGTCAGCACAGACGCAGCGCAAGAGAATCTCTCGACTGCGCAACAATGCTTCAAGAACTTCAGAATATGGGCGTAAGTGACATTATCACTTTCGACGCTCACGACCCCAGAGTGCAGAATGCAGTCCCGCTTATGGGCTTCGACAACTATTTTGCACACTATCAAATTCTCAAACGCCTTACAAAACAATTCCCGGACGTAAAACTCAACAAAGAGAGCCTTATGGTCATCTCTCCCGATGAAGGCGCAATCCCCAGAAACGTTTATTACGCTTCCGTGTTGGGACTGGATCTCGGAATGTTCTACAAACGCCGTGACTATTCAACGGTGATAAACGGCCGCAATCCTATCATAGCGCACGAATACATCGGTTCTTCCGTTGAAGGAATGAACGTGTTCGTGGCAGACGATATGATTGCAACGGGCGACTCCATTTTGCACCTTGCAAAAGAACTAAAAGCAAAGGGCGCGAAGAGAGTTTTCCTTGCGGCGACGTTCTCTTTGTTCACCGAAGGCGTTGACAAATTCAACAAAGCGTACGAAGACGGCATCTTTGACGCTGTGCTTTCGACAAACCTTACTTATCGCATTCCCGAACTCAAAGATTGCAAGTGGTTTGTTGAAGCGGATCTTTCCAAATATATTTCGTATATCATCGCAGCCGCCAACTTCAACGAATCCGTTGCAAATCTTCTCGATCCGTCGCAGAAGATACGCGAACTCGTTGCAAGACTCAGCGACTGAGAGTAAAGGAGCATAAAATGAAAATCACGTGGCTTGGTCATTCGTCCTTCCTGCTTGAAGAGAGCACGGGAACGAAAATAGTCACCGACCCGTATCATTCCTACGTCGGATACGATATGCCCAAGGTTGACGCGGACATCGTGACGGTTTCGCACGCACACAACGACCACTCGTACGTCTCGGCAGTCGGGGGAGACCCGACGGTCATCAACAGAGCGGGCGCATACGAAATCGGCGGCGTACATATACTTGCCCAAAGGTCTTATCACGACGACCGGAAAGGTGCATTGCGCGGTCAGAATATCATCTTCAAATATCGCATGGACGGCGTTGACGTATGCCACATGGGCGACGTCGGAGAAGAGTGCAACGCAATTCTCGTCGAATCGTTGATGCCCGTCAACGTGTTGCTCATTCCCGTCGGCGGAAACTACACGATCGACGCGGTGCAGGCAAAAGAATACGTTGACAAAATCATGCCAGACGTTGTCATTCCGATGCACTATAAGACCAAAGATTGCGAATTCGATATAGACAAAATCAACGAATTTCTCGATTTGTTTGACGACGAAAATATCGTATATGCAGAAGGTCCGACAGTTGAGTTTGACAGAGCGGATTTCGACGGCGAAGACACGAAAGTGCTCGTTCTCGAAAGACTTGCAAAATAACAAAAGAACGATCGCCGTCACCCAAAAGGCGACGGCGAGAAATATACTTCACGTTTTATATCCCCGAAAAAAATAAAATTTAATATAAATTATGCCAATAAAATGGCGTAAATCAGGAGTGCTTATGGAAAAATACACCAAACAAGATCTTGAATCAAAGAGTATTTTTGAAATGCGTGCCCTTGCAAAAGAAGTCGGCGTAAGTGCGCCTACGAAATTGAACAAGGCAGATTTGGTGGATCTCGTTTTCAAGATTTCAAACGGTGAAATGGAACCGCCCGCCGCACCGCGTCGCGGACGTCCCAAAAAAGGCGAAAACGCTGAAAAAATCGTTGAAACAAGTCAAAATACGGCCGATGCCGTAAAATCCGAACCGCAAAAAAGCGATGTCGTGAAAATCGAAAAAAACGGTCAAACCGAAGAATTCGTGAGACCGAAATTCCAACCGACATACCGTTCGACTAGTTACGGCAACAATAACGGTTACAATAACAACAACGGTTACGGCAACAATAATTATAAAAACGGCAATTTCAACAATAATCAGTACCAAAAACCGCAAAATCAGCAAAAACGCAACTTCAACGATTTTCAGAACGGCAACGGCGGTTTCAATAAAAACAACGGCTATCAAAATAGCGGATACAACAATTATAACAACAACGGTTATAACAATCAAAACGGCGGCTTCCAAAAGCAGAATCAACAGCAAGTTCAGAATTTCAACACTCAGGTTCTTAACGAGAGCAAGGAAGTCGAAGAAGAATTGCTCGAAAGAGAAGGTTATCTCGAGATCAATCCCGACGGATACGGTTTTCTCCGCGTATTGAACGGCACGTTCAACGAAATGGACGCATACGTGTCTACGATGAAAATCAAACAATACGGTTTGCGTAGGGGAGACTACGTTCATTCTCTTTGCAAAAAGGTTCAAGAAGGCAGACCGGCGGCAGTCGTCACCGTCACTAAAATCAACGGTATAGACGCTGAAACACTTGGTATTCGTCCCAACTTCGACGATCTCGTGCCTATTTATCCCAACGAAAGATTGCGTCTGGAAACGACACCGAGAGAATACGCAACCCGTTGCATAGATCTCGTATCGCCTATCGGCAAAGGTCAACGCGGTATCATCGTTTCTCCGCCTAAAGCGGGCAAAACGACTCTTTTGAAGATGATTGCGGCGGCTATCGCGCAGAATTATCCCGAAGTCGAACTCAAAGTTCTTCTCATCGACGAACGCCCCGAAGAAGTCACGGATATGCAACGCTCTATAAAGGGCGAAGTGGTTTATTCCACTTTTGACGAACTTCCCGAACATCACACAAAGACGGCAGAAATGCTCCTTGAAAGAGCAAAACGTCTTGTCGAATCGGGCAAAGACGTCGTGGTGCTTCTTGACAGTCTCACTCGTCTTGCAAGAGCGTACAACATCACCATTCCGCCGACGGGCAGAACGCTCTCGGGCGGTATCGATCCCGGCGCATTGCACAGTCCGAAACGCTTCTTCGGCTCGGCAAGAAATATCGAAAACGGCGGCTCGCTCACTATCATTGCAACCGCGCTTATCGATACGGGAAGCCGTATGGACGACGTGATTTTTGAAGAGTTCAAAGGCACGGGCAATATGGAAATTCACCTTGACCGCAGACTCAGCGAAAAGAGAATTTTCCCAGCAATCGACCTTGCAAAGAGCGGCACGAGAAAAGAAGAATTGCTCCTTACGCCAAGCGAACTCGAAGGTACTTGGGCAATCAGAAAGATCCTTTCCACCGCAGACAACGCGGAAGCGACGGAAAATCTTCTCAATATGCTCATCAAAACTCAATCCAACAAAGAGTTTATCGACCAACTCAACTTGCAACTTCGTGCGTTCCAGAAAGAAGGTTACGTGTGGCGCGGAACGAGCAACAACAAATAATTGCTCGTTAAATCATTCGATTTTGTTGCATATCGGATTAGACGGTATGCAAAGTGAAAAAATGAAAAGCATACAAAAAAATATAAGGAAAAGCACTGCGATTTTGCGGTGCTTTTTCGATATTTTTTCTTCATTTGTCGAGCGAATAAAATAACTTAGTTATTTTTTTTACTTTTTTCACTATTGACATTGCCGAATTAAACTTGTAAACTGTTCTTACAAGAAAAAAAGAAGGTAAATATCATGAGCGAATTCAAAGATTTGCGTATCGTGGACAATTTTTATCAGACTTCATCGTTTTTCCCGATGCCCGTCGTGCTTGCAAGCACCGTGTCGGAAAGCGGACAAACCAACATCGGTTCTTACTCGCTTTGTTTTCCGTATTATATCGCAGGCAAGAGTTATTACGCAATGATTCTTGAAGTGCGCAACAGTTCAAATACCGCTCAAAACATTCTTCGCACCGGGAAAGTTACGCTCAATTTCATAACCGACGATAAAAAGTATTTCAAAGAAGCGGTCAGACTGGGGTTCCCCGGCGATACGACGGAGCAAAAAATGAAGGATTGCATTTTCACGCTCAAAGATTCGACTCTCGGCAGTGACCGTCCGCAAATCGTGCAGGAAGCGTATCAGGTGTTTGAATGCACTTGGGACAGTTCGCTCGAAGACGCATATCTGGACAAACCTGGTTGTCTTGAAGGCTATGAGCCGCCGTATCGCAATTTCAACGGAATTACGAGCAAATTCGGCGCTCACTTCATTCTCAAAATCGACAAAATTTGGATGAAAGAAGAGTATTACGACTCGATTATCGATGGAGTTAACAAACGCAATTTTCCGCCCGTTCCCGTCGATTACGGCTATCGTGACAGCACGAATTTTTGGTGCTCGAAATTCAAAAAGCCGTATCCCGAAAAGATTCAGGCAAAAGAAGGAGACGTCAACTCCGTCAAATATGCGGCTAGTCGCATAGATCCTGCGGTGAAATTCACTGACGAAGCGTGCGCGAAACTTACGAAAATTCCGCGTGTGTTCCTGAAAGCCGCATTGACACAAATGGTTGAAATCGCAAAAAGCGAAGGTATATCGCTTATCGACGAGAAAGCTCTTGCAATCATCAATGACAAACGCAGAGAAGAAAAGAAGAAATAATCGAGTTTTCTTCAATATAAAACACGAGCGGTGAGCATATAATTTTGCCGAGCCGTAAAAGGAAAAAATATGAAAAAATCTAACGTTAAAACTCTACTGACGCTTTTGCTCGTCGCCATTACGGTTTTATCCGTTGCTTTTGCACTCGTTGCTTGCAACGACAACGGAAAATTTTCCGAGCTAAAAGGGCAGAGCGACAGAACGATACTTTTCATCGGTGACGGCATGGGCGACAATCATATCAAGGTCACGGAAGCATACATGGACAAGCAGTTGTTCTTTGACGATTTTTGGAGACCGGGTGATGTGACAACGAGTTGTTCCAATGAGTTTCAGGCGACCGATAGCGCTGCCGCTGCAAGCGCAATGGCAACAGGTCAAAAATATCAAAGGGGCGAACTTGCATTTAAAGACGGAAAAAACATTCAATCTATATCCGAATATGCAAAAAGTTTGGGCAAAGGGGTTGGAATCGTAACCACCGATACATTAAGCGGAGCAACGCCTGCGGGATTTTCCGCTCATGCTGCAAGCCGAAGCGATGAGAATTTGATAATCGAATCTCAACTTTGCGGCGACATAGATCTTTATTTAGGCGCAGGCAAAAGCGCGTATGAAAGCTACAAGGACAGATTTGAAGATAAGGGGTATACTTTCTGCACGACTTTCAGCCAATTGAGCCTTGAAAGCGGCAAGGTTATAGGTGCATTTTCCGAAGTCGTGAATTATGACTCTACTGACGAAACGCCGACTCTTGTGCAACTTGCTCAATTTGCAGTGGATTATATGGAGTCAAAATATCCGGGCGGTTATTTCCTTATGATCGAAGCAGCACATATCGATAAGATGTGCAGCAAGGGAAGTATCGACATCTTCAAAATGATGCAATATCTTGACGAGTTTGACAACACAATTAAGGCTGTCAGCGCAAAATTGCAAGGCGTCGGCAGCTATTCGATGATTGTCACTGCAGACCACGAATGCGGCGATTTGCAGTACAACGGCGAGACCAAAGAGCAGATTGACAACAGTCTTATCAAAAAAGGTTATCACACAAAACAAAACGTGAGTTACTATGTCGATTGGAAGTTGAAATCGGCAAAGAACGTTTCTCTTCCGTCAACAATCGACAACACGGATATTTTCTTGATGCTCAAACAACTTGTATCAAACAAGTGATATTTGTCGGTTGAAGGGAAGTGTCGTGTCACTCCGATATCTACGTATCGACATGTAGTGTGCACGATTATATTTAAAAAGCCGTAGTTATAGGCAATTTGAAAGGAGACCGAAAACTCGGTCTCCTTTTCATAAAGTGTAAATTGTTTGTCGGTAAATGTTATTTGCTTGTCGTTTTCTTTTTCTTAACAAGCACTATCGGAAGGGCTACGCTGATTGCAATCACAACTACGCAAGCAACGGCAATTCCTGCGATTTCACCTGCCGACAATGCGTTTGTTTTGTTGTCCACAAATGGCTCATCCGGCTCGCCGGGTTGAGTGTTTCCGGTGAGTTTTTCAAGTTTGTCGAGCAGTGAAAGATAGCTCACTTGTACGTCTTCGCTCGATTTTTCGGACGATGAGAGCGAATGGAACATAGCAATGGCATTGGTGATTGCTTCGAGTTTCTCTTCATTTGTGGCTTTGTCATCAACCGAATTGACGCTGTCTTTGAAAGATTCAACGGTGTGTGTGCCGACTTTGTCAATTATTCTCGATTCCTTTTCGCCGCACTTTGTGCATGTGTGTGACATAAGCCCCGTTGCAAATTGTGTCGGTTCTGTGATAAGACTCCAATCGCCGAAAACGTGCTCGCATGCCTCGGGGATGAGTTTTGGAATTTCTTCCGTTTCAACGTGTCCGCACTTGGTACAGGAGTGCATTCTTTCGCCCGTTGCGTCAACGGTTGGCTCTGTTGTGACTGTCCAATCACCGTAGACGTGTTCGCACTCTGCCGCACTTCCGCCGTAAGTTATGACAATGGAATCGATATATGCAACGCCGGAATCGGCATAGTTGATTGCGAAGTATTTGTCCGAAGTTGTGATATTCCAGATGGTGCCGTTTTCAGTTGCTTTTTTGGTTCCTTGGTCAGTACCGCCCGTCGCTTTCCCGCTTGCTTCTGCAAACGGAGTGGGGGACGTCAAGATTTGCCAGTCTTTTTCACCCGTATTCATTTTGATTTTTATCGACGTTATACTTGCGGGAATTGCAGTCGTGTTGAAGATGAATTGACTTACCTTGCTGCTGTTCATCTGTATCTTGTCGTTAGTTCCGGGATACATAAATCCTTTTCCGTCAACGCCGCCTGCCGACCATACGCACCACGCGTATGCGCCCGAGCCTGTAAAACTTGATCTGTCTATCGTCAGCGATCCGCCCGTTGCCTCTTTTACGGTGATTCCGTTGATGGTTGCTTCGAGAGTGCCGACTTTGCAAATGACGCTTGTCGTGCCGACAGAAAGCGTGGTTTTTCTCGTTACACCGTCAAGCCATTGGCAAGCGGAGTTGTCAAGATATCCTTTTGTGCTGTCAGAGTATGTTGCAGAGATTTTCAAGCCTGCCGGATTGAAAGTTTCGCCTTCGCTGTACACGGTTTTTGCGGGAGTTCCGTTCACTTCGATTGCGGTTACGCTCTTGACGATGATCGTTGCACTTGATTTAATCGTGCCGTCTTTAGTACTTGCGCAGGTGATTGTCGTCGTGCCGTTTGCAAGAGCAGTGACTTTGCCCGTGGAGTCAACTGTTGCGACGCTCGGATTTGACGAAGTCCAGGTCAAATCGCGTTTTGCGTTTGCAGGAGCAATGGTTGCCGTGAGAGTGGTCTCTCCGCCGATTGACAAGATTGTGTTTGCAGGGGAAAGCGAAATGCTTGTAATATCCGCACCGCCGGTCGTATAAGTGTCGTATTTTGCCGCAACTGCTTGCAATCTGGAATTGTAGTCTTTTCCGTCATAGCAATAGATTTGCGTTGCGTATTCGGGATGATCGATGAATGGATTGCGGTTGCCTTGAATCTTGAAAACCGCTTCGTTTCTTCTCATTTCTTCGGCGGTCGGCGGCTCGAGATAATGCCATTTCATAAGGGTCTCGATATCGCCTATGGTTTTGCTTCTTCCTTCGCCAAGAACAAACTTGAGATTGAATTGATTTCCCCAACGAGTTTCGACGTACATCAAAATTCTTGCCGTCGCGCCGCGGTATCCTTCGCCCGGATAGAAATAGTTGCCGGAAGCATAGCAAAGGTTGTCGTACGAAGTAGAGCCGTTTTCTCTTACAATGTTTGCAGCAGTTTGAGACACTTCGCCGAATTGTCTGCTACTGCGAGTCGAATTAAGGTTAGCTTCGGTGGGGCGAAGATGGTGTGCGTCAGAGCCTGCATCCGTCGTTTCGCTGAACGCTTTTCCGCCGTCTTTAGGCCAGACGTGTTCACGGTTTGTAGTGCCACCGCTGCTGCCGAAACCGCCGCTGTATTTTATTGAAGTTCCGGTATAGAACCAAATGATGTTTCCGCTTTTATTCGGGTCTGCGTCGCTTGTAGAATAGACGCTTGCCAAACCAGAGTATGAAGTTTTCTTTTTATGGGTGTCGGTTATAAGTTGAGCGAGCTTGGATCGGAACGTCGCACCGTTGCTCGACGTGTCGAGAGTTGAATAATAATCCGCGGCGATTGCGACCTGTGCCGACGAATCGAAAGTTTTGACCTGATATTGCACAAACGCAAAAACTGCGCTTAACACCAGGATTATCGCAAGTGCGACGGTCGTTGCCGATACGAGATTTTTCAAAGCGGTTCTTTTCATTTTTTTACCTTACTTTTTTCGGACTCATTGCCCTTTATGATATTAGTATATCATAAGCAAAGTGCAACTTCAAGCGTAAAGCAAATTTTGCCGCCGATTAATGCAAGAAAGATTTTGCCAAAATCACACAAATTATATCGATGACGATTTTTTTCGTTTTTGCCATACTTTTGTACGGTTACAAAAAGGTTGCTTTGCAAAAACTCTTGACTAAACGTGAAATCGGTGTCATAATTTCGACGGAAAAATACGAAAGAGAAGGGCTTATATGCTTGAACTTAAAGACGTGCGCTATTCTGTTGAAGAAAACGGCGTGCAAAAAGAAATAATCAAAGGCGTGAGTTTGAAACTGGACGAGAGATTTATTGCGTTCACGGGACCTAACGGCGGTGGCAAGTCAACGCTTGCAAAACTCGTTATGGGCATCATAAAGCCAACAAGCGGAAGAATATATCTCGACGGAGTGGATATCACCGATATGTCCGTCACCGACAGAGCAAATTCAGGCATTGCATTTGCATTCCAACAACCCGTAAAATTCAAAGGCATTACGGTGTCCGACCTTATAAATATCGCAAGCGGCAAAACGCTCTCGATTTCCGAGATATGCGAATATTTGTCCGAAGTGGGGCTCTGTGCACGCGATTACGTTGACAGAGAAGTCAATGCAAGCCTTTCGGGCGGTGAACTCAAACGTATCGAAATTGCCGTGACGCTTGCTCGCAAAGCGAAATTTACCGTTTTCGACGAACCGGAAGCGGGAATCGATCTTTGGAGTTTCAACAGTCTTATCACGGTTTTCGAGCGTTTGTCGCAAACGACTTCGGGATCCATTCTCATCATCTCCCACCAAGAGCGTATACTCGACATTGCCGACAGAATTGTCGTCATTGCGGACGGAAAAGTTAAGTCGGACGGGGCAAAGAACGAAGTTTTGCCAAAACTTCTTGCTCGTTCGGCGTGCAAAGCGCTCACCGACAAGGCACAGGGGGTGGCAAAATGAATCTCGGAAAAGTCGAAAAGAGTTTGCTCAAAGAAATTGCAGATATAGAAAAAATTCCGCAGGGCGCATACAACATTCGCGACAACGGAAAACTTGCAGGCAGAAATACGACCGCAAATATCGACATTCAGACAAAAGCCGACAAACCCGGTATCGATATTTTCATAAAATCTGCCACGAAAGGCGAAAGAGTCGATATCCCCGTCATTTTGACCGAGACCGGACTTAACGATCTCGTTTACAACGATTTTTACGTTGAAGACGGCGCAGACGTGACGATAGTCGCCGGTTGCGGGATTCACAATGCCGGCGGACTTAAAAGCGAACACGACGGAATTCACGCATTCCATATCGGAAAAAACGCAAAGGTTTTGTATATCGAGAAGCACTACGGTGAAGGCGAAGGCACGGGTGAGAAAATACTCAACCCGACCACTATCGTCGAAATCGACGAAAACGGGTCTATGACCATGGAAACGGCGCAGATAAAAGGCGTTGATTCCGCAGTGAGAAAGACGAGTGCAACGCTCAAAGACGGCGCAACTCTAGTTATTCACGAAAAAATCTTTACGCACGGCAAACAGTATGCCGAAACGCAATTCCACGTTGCGCTCAACGGCAAAAATTCGGGCGCGCACGTCGTGTCGAGAGCAATCGCAAAAGACGATTCGCATCAGAAATACGTCTCTTGTATAGACGGCAACAATCTTTGTTCGGGACACACCGAATGTGACGCAATCATTATGGACAAAGGCACTGTCACCGCAAAACCCGAACTCAATGCAAATTGCGTGGACGCAAGTCTTATTCACGAAGCGGCAATAGGCAAGATCGCAGGCGAACAACTCGTCAAACTTATGTCTCTCGGACTCACTGAAAAGGAAGCGGAAGAGAAGATAGTCAACGGATTCTTGAAATAAACGATTTTTATCCAAAAAGAATATACGAAGTATTGAAATACGTTATAATGATAATCAAAAAACCCTACTGTTTAGTAGGGTTTTTGTATGGTGGCGGAGAAGAAGAGATTCGAACTCTTGAACCGCTTTTGACGGTTACGCGATTTCCAGTCGCGCGCCCTCGACCAAACTAGGCGACTTCTCCATGAATTTTTATGAATGGAGCGGAGCGTATTTGGTACGAAGTACCATAGCATCCGACTTCTCCATGGAATAATTAAGAATGGGTGGCAGTTGGAAGTGATGGTAAACAAATCCATTCCCCCAACTGTTCGACGGAATCCGTCAACCCAACGACGATTATTATATATGAACAATCGTCTTTTGACAAGTGCTTGACGCAACTTGCTCAAACTTTTTTTTCAAAGTTGTCAATTAAAGCGCAAATAAAAAGGACGATTTCTCGTCCTTGTTTATTTATTGCTTTTCGCCGCAGTATTTGCAGTAGGCGGAGTCTTTTGCGATTTTTTGTCCGCAGTGGTGGCAGAACATCGTTTCGCCGTCTTGCTCGGGCGTGGGGGCTGTGGCGTCTTTGACGGTGCGGAAAACGTTTTGAATGTTTTCTTTGTTTGCGTCAATCATAACGCCGTTGATTTTCGGTGCAATAGTTGCCATTGCAGGGAATACGAACGCTAAGAACGTAAGGAAGAACGTGATTGCGGCGCAAATTCCGCCAATAACGGTCAACGCAACTGCCGCTCCGTGCGGAAGAAGAGCGTTTGCTTCGTTATCCCCGAACGGTCCCGCGACGACGAGCGAATTTATTCCCAACGCAAGAAATACTATAGCAAAAACGATAGTGAAGCACCAAATTATGCGCATCGTTTTTATGATTTTTTTCAAATCTTTGTTGTTGTCTGTAATATTCATTTTTCAAACTCCTTTGAATTTGATAATAAAATTGTAGCATACGTATGCGCGTATATCAATATATTTTTTCAAAAATTTCCGATGCGGACTTTCTGTTAAATTCGCATTTAAACGGTGCCGGACAATCAATGGAGCGCAATCCGCTCTTGAAATCATCAAGAAAATATGTTAAAATATCAAAAAAAGATATATGAACGTCTTGAAAAATGGCGTTTGAAGTAGGGGATTATATGGTTAAAGCAAAGAAAACATTGTTGACGTCGGGAATAATCGATTTGATTTTCACCGTCGTGTATGGAATACTTGGAATAGTAACTATCGTTATCGGGCTTGCGATGATGGGAAACACTGAAGAAAGTTACGGCTTGTCTGCGTTTTTCGGCGTCTTGTTCGTCGCGATTGCGATATGCTCGTTCTTTGCCTTGGCATTGTCTATCGTAAGCACGATACTTGGGCTTAAATGTGCCACGAAAAAGCAAATCGAATACAACACTTCAAAAGTGCCTGTCATAATCGCATCGGCGTTCAACTTTGTCGAAAGCGCGGTTTTCTTGATTTCGGCAGTCGTTTTTATAGCGAAAGAGACCGACGACGGCGCAACGAAATACATAGTTTTTGCAATAGCGTTCGTGATTGCGCTTATACGAGCGATTTGCGGCGGACTTAAGATAAAATCACTCTCGGATATGAAGAATCTCGAGCAGCCGGCGCAGACGACGGATTCTGCAACGAATTCCTTTTGATAGAAAACGCTCGATATCGAGCGTTTTTATATTCGCCGAATTTTTCAAAACGATACGTCTATTCTTTAAGAATAAAAGGCAAAAAAAACGAGCGCGATTGCACTCGTTTTTCTATGTTTCTTCAAAATTGATTTGCCTTTTGATTACCAGAGATTGTCGTTTCTCACGATAGCGCAACCTTTGCTTGCTCTTGCGACTGCCGCAATACCGTTCTTTGCGCCTGTGATGTCGGCATATCCGTCGTTGGTGGTTGCGATAAGGCTGCCGTTGGTTGCGAACAAACGGAGACGATATTCGCCTTTCTTGTCTTGATAGATTTCCCATTTGGGGAACTTCAAGGTTTCGTAATTCTTCAACGTTTGATTTTCAACGGGTGCGATTTCAGCGTTCTTTATGATGCTTTGCACGCCGATTTTCGCTGCGCCGAGAGTGGTGTAGGCTTGTGCGCCGATTGCCACGACTCTGTAGTTGGAAGAGTAGAGTTTGAACACGAAATTGCCCTTATCCGTCTTCTTGATGACGTATTTGCCGTGGGTTTTGCCTTCGCCTTCTACGAGAACCTGTTCGTCGCTGTTATCGTCTTTTGCCGTTTTGGTTGCCTTGACTTCTTTCGCGGGAGCGGCTTCTTTTACGGGAGCGGCTTCTTTTACGGGAACTTTCGTTTCTTTTGCTGTTTTTGCGTCTGCCTTTGCAGTCGTCTTGGTTGCTTTCACATCTTTTTCAGCCGTCGTTGCGGTCTTGTCTTTTGCTGCCACTTTCTTCTTTTCCTCCGTTGTAGAGTTTTGTGTATTTTCAACTTGAGTTGACTTTTTAGCGGCGGATTTCTTTTTGGTCGTATCCGCGGCGACTTCTACAGTCCTGTCTTCATTGACGGCTTGTTTTGTCGTTCTCTTCTTGGGGGCAGGGTTGACTTCTTCTTTTTTAGGCTCTTCCTCTTTCGGTTCGTTTTTTGCGGTCTTCTTTTTGGGAACTACGGATGCGACAGCCCAAAGGTCTTCCGCTTTTTCTTGTTTTTGCTTGGTGGAAACGACTTTTGCTTTCTTTGGTTGTTCTATTGCAAAATTCGTATTGTGCAATGCACCGTCCACGGAGTATACGTCGTCGAGTTTAACCGCGCTCTTCTTTTCTTCGTGTTTCTCTTCGTTTTCTTCTTGCTTTTCTGCGACTTTCTTTTGAGCGGGCTTTCTTGCTTTTTTCGGTTTTTCGACCTTGATTTCTTCCGTTTTTTCTTCGACGGGCGTTTCTGCGTTTTCTTCTGTCGTTGCGTCTTTTATTTCTTCAACTGCGGAATTATCTTCTTGAACGGTTTCTTCTTGCGCCTGATCTTCTAAGTTTTCCGTTTCTTGCGTTTCTTCGGCTTTGACTTCGCTCGCTTGTTCCGAATTTACTTTTTCTTCGTCCGTCATATCTACGGAGATGACGGGGACGGGTTCATACTCGGCGGAGCTTTCGGATGAAACGTTATCGGTTTGTTCGCTTGCGACTTCTTCGACGTTTTCTTCCGGTGCCGTTTCGTTTTCTTTTTTGTCTTCGAGTGCAGTGTTTTCGATTGCGCTTTCCTGATCTATGTCTTCTTCCGACACATTTTCAACCGTCGTGTCGTCCTGCGTGGCAGTTTCTTCGCTTTCTTCCGCAGTGATTTCGTCCGCAACGGTTTCTTGCGGGGCGGAAACGCTTTCGCCGTTTAATTCTTCGTTTTCGACGGTGTCGTTGACGTTTTCCGAATCTTTGGAAATTATTTCGTTGTTTTCGGTCTTTTCTTCGTTGGTGGAGACTGCGTCTTCAATCGGTTTCGCTTCTTCGACGGTGCCGTCTTCGGCAACGTGAATTAGAGTGCCGACAGGTGCGTCGACGTCGTCTTCGAGAATCTCGCTTTCAAGAAATTCGATTTCATCGTACTTAGCCATAAAAAAACTCCTCCGCGTGGAAAGAGAGAAATTTTTTGCATGAAAAAACTTCTCTATAATCCAAGTTGTTATTATATTAACATATTTATTTTTTCAAATCAATAAACTTGACGATTTTTTTCGGTATATTTTGCGTATTTTGCACGAACAAATTGATAAATTGCACAATATGTGGTATGATTTTTATCGATAAGCGACTTTTTCGTCTCATAAGAAGTCGTATGATACGATTATGAACACGACATTCAAACTCAACAAACAACAACAACTCGCTGTCGAAGCGGTGGACGGACCGATACTCGTCATCGCAGGCGCAGGCAGCGGAAAAACGCGCGTACTCACCGCGCGCATTTGTCATTTGATAGAAAACGGGGTAAGCCCGTACAACATTCTTGCAATCACGTTCACGAACAAAGCGGCGAACGAGATGAAAGAACGTATAGAAAAACAACTCGGATATTCGGACGTGTGGACAAGCACGTTTCACTCTATGTGCGCTCGCATACTTCGTACGGACATCGACAAAATCGGATATTCCAAAGATTTTACCATATACACCGACCTTGAAAGCGAAAGAGTGGTCAAGAGAATTTTGCAGGACTATCCGCAAGCAGACCCGAAAAACAAAGGCGATTATTTGTGGCATATCTCGCGCGCAAAAACGCTTGCGATGTCTCCTGAAGACTATTACGACGCGATAAAGGACGACGACAACGACGCCTACAATATAACCGAAGTTTACAAACGCTACGAAGCGGAATTGAAAAAATGCAATTGTCTCGACTTTGACGATTTGCTTCTCAAAACCGTGCTTTTGTTCCGTGAGTGTCCCGAAGTGCTTGAAAAATATCAGAATCGTTTCAAATATATAAACGTAGACGAGTTTCAGGACACCAACAAATTGCAGTACGACATCGTGAAAATGCTGTCCAAAAAATACGGCAATTTGTTCGTCGTCGGGGACGAAGATCAGTCCATTTATAGTTGGCGCGGAGCGGAGATTCGCAATATTCTCGATTTTCCCAAAGATTTTCCGGGGGCAAAAGTTTTCAAACTCGAACAGAACTATCGAAGCACGACGTCAATTCTCAAAGCGGCGAACAACGTCATAAAAAACAACGCAAACCGCAACGAGAAGACGCTTTGGAGCGACATCGAAGCCGACGACAGCATCGAGTATTACGAAGCGTATTCGGACAGAGACGAAGCAAGCCACGTAGCACGCGCTATAAGCACGTTGCATCGTCAGGGCGAACCGTACAAGGAAATGGCGGTTTTGGTGCGTGCAAACTCGGTTACGCGCGGTTTTGAAGAAGAATTCAATCTGCACGGCATACCGTACAAAGTGTTTGGCGGCTTCCGTTTTTACGAAAGAAAAGAAATTAAAGACACGCTCGCATACGTGCGCATCGCAATAAATCCGAGCGATAACGACAGCGTCCTGAGAGTCGTCAACTATCCAAAGCGCGGCATAGGCAACACTGCCGTTTTGGAATTGCAAAACGTGGCAAAAGACACGAATATGACGCTTTTTCAGGTGCTTCTCAATCCGGGATTGCTTTCGGGAACGACCGCAAAGAAACTTGCTCCGTTCACGGAAATCGCAATGGATCTTGTCAAAATGCAAAAGCAAATGAAGGCGGTTGAATTCGTACAATACGCGATACGCCGAAGCGGACTTGAAACCGCACTGGCTGCAAGCGGAGATCCCGAAGACGCAAACCGTCTCGAAAATATCGAAGAACTTGTCGGAGCGGTGCAGCAATACGAGCAGGACAACGAAAATTCTTCTATTTCCGATTTTATGCAATCGGTCGCGCTCGTGAGCGATACGGACGAGATGAACAGCGACGATTACGTGACTATCGCAACTGTACACGCAGTGAAAGGGCTCGAATTCGACGACGTGTTCGTCGTTGCGCTCGAAGAAGGCATATTCCCGACGCAACGTTCGATAACGGCAGGCGACATCGAAGAAGAAAGACGACTTATGTACGTTGCCATTACCAGAGCGAGAAAGAGACTTTTTATTCTCAATGCGCGTCAACGTTACCGTTTCGGTAAGACTGAAAATATGCCGCAGAGCAGATTCGTGGGTGAGATGAGCGGATTTAGACAATCCATGCGCTTTTCAAACTCTAACTACACGCAATCGTCTTTCAAACCCGAAAATCGCATAAAACTCGGCGTTAACAATCCGCAAACGGCGGCGTTCAAGACGAAATTGTCAAATGGCTTTGACAAATCGAGCATGACGAACGCGTCAAAAACCGCAAAGTCTTCAAACGTAGACTACGACAAATTCACCAAAAACACTATCGTCGAACACTCAAAATTCGGACGTGGCATAATTATTCAGACGGACGGTGACGGTGAAGACAAAATCGCGGCAATCGCATTCAAAGGTCTTGGCGTAAAGAGATTTACGCTTGCAATCGCAGCTCCAAACCTGAAAATCGTCGGAAAAGAAGACTAACATCGCTCAAAAACGAGCAAAATCTATATTATAGCAAACGCTATAAAACCTATTGCAAATAACAGCAGGTGAAATTATGGACAAACTTGCCAGAATGAAAGAACTCGTAAACACTCTCAACGAGTGGGCGAGACTGTATTACGAAGAAGACGCTCCCGTCGTATCCGACGCGGAGTATGACCGCCTTTACGACGAATTGCGAACGCTTGAAGCAGAAGAAGGTTATTCTCTCAAAAACAGCCCCACGCACAGAGTCGGCGGTGCACCGAAAGGCAAATTCGAGCAATCGAAGCATCTTTTGCGCCTGTACAGTCTCGACAAATGCCAGTCAAAAGAAGAGTTTTCGGACTGGTGCAACCGCCTTGTCAAGACGGTCGGGTATTTTCCCGCACTCACTTGCGAGTATAAATTCGACGGTCTTACACTCAACATTTTGTACAACAACGGCGAACTTATTCAAGCCGCAACGCGCGGAAACGGCACGATAGGCGAAATAGTCACCGACCAGGTCAACACTATTCGTTATTTGCCCAAACACATCGATTATAAGGGCAAAATCGAGATACAAGGGGAAGGCATATTGCGTTTGAGTGCGCTCGAAAGATACAATAGGACTAGCGACGATCCGCTCAAAAACGCCAGAAACGGCGCGGCCGGCGCAATTCGCAATCTCAATCCCGACGTCACGGCAAAACGCGATTTGTCTTTCTTTGCCTACAATATCGGGTATAGCGACAAGCATTTTTCTTCGCAGGAAGAAATGCGTGCGTTCGTCAAAGAACAAGGCTTCGAGACGGAAGGCGATTTCAAAATCGTCAGAAGCGAAAAAGAAGCGATGCAATACGCCGATATGGTGGGAGAGAAGAGAGAAACTCTCGATTATCTCATCGACGGAGTAGTGTTCAAGGTTGACGACGTTGCGCTTCGCGACGAGATAGGTTTCACCGAAAAATTCCCTAAATGGGCGGTTGCGTACAAGTTTAAGGCCGACGAGATGACCACGACGCTCGAAGACGTCGTGTGGCAAGTGTCCAGAAGCGCAAAACTCAATCCGATTGCGGTGTTAGAACCTGTCGACATAGGCGGAGTCACCGTATCGCGCGCAACGCTGAACAACTATAGCGATATTCTTAAAAAGAAAGTCAAAATCGGAGACAAGGTTTTCGTGCGCAGAAGCAACGACGTTATTCCCGAAATCATGGGCGTTGCAATAGAATCTCCCGACGCAAAACCCGTCGAAAAACCGACTGTATGTCCCGTTTGTCACGCTCCCGTCAAAGAAGTCGGCGCGTTTTTGTATTGCACGGGGGACAACTGTGCGCCGCAAATCGTATCTAAACTTGACCATTTTGCGTCAAAGGACGCTATGGATATAGACGGTTTCAGTGAAAAAACCGCCGAACAACTTTACAACGAAACTCATCTCGAAGACGCTGTCGATTTGCTCAATCTGACCGCAACCGATTTGTTCGGTCTTGACGGATTCGGCGACAAAAAGATTGCGAATTTGCTTTCTTCAATCGAAAAAGCAAAGAATACGACGCTTGACAGATTTATTTTCGCACTAGGCATCGACGGTATCGGCAAAAAGACCGCAAAAGATTTGGTTAAGCGGTTTAGAACGCTTGAAAATCTTGAAAAAGCGTCTTTTGAAGAACTTTCGAGTGTGGACGGCATCGGAGACATACTTGCAAACAACGTTTTCCAATACTTCCGTGATTCTAACAATGTCGATTTTGTAAACAAACTGCTTGCAAGCGGTGTGAAAATCGAAGAGAAAGAAGAAAAACAAGGCGTTTTCTCGGGAATGAAAGTCGTGCTTACAGGCTCGCTTCCTACCTACAAGCGCGGTGAAGCGACCAAACTTATCGAAGACAACGGCGGTGAAGTCGCGGCAAGCGTTTCTAAAACCGTCAATATGGTTCTTGCAGGCGAAGACGCAGGCTCAAAACTCGAAAAGGCGCAGAAACTCGGCATCAAAATCATTGACGAAAACGAGTTTAAGACGATGCTCGGATTGCAATAAGCCGAAAATAAACGAAAAAATGCGAAAAGGTCGTGCAGAAATGCTCGACTTTTTTTAATTTTCGCTTGTTTATGAGTATTGTTTATGATATAATACTAAAAAATTTATATAGGCGGATATGCGAATGTACAGCATGACAGGCTACGGAAAAGGCGCAAGCAAGCGCGACGGAAAGACGATAACCGTTGAAATCAAGACGGTGAATCACAGATTTTTGGATTGCAATTTCAAATTGCCGAGAACCTTTCTTTTCGTTGAAGACAGAGTGCGAAAAGCAATCTCTTCCGCCATTTCTCGCGGTCATGTCGATTTGTTTTTGACTTATGAGCAAACCGCTGTCGACGAAGGCGCGTATACGGTAGATTGCGAACTTGCCGCAAATTATCTTGCCGCCGCAAACAGACTTGCGCTCGCCACGGGGCTTGAAAACGATTTGACGCTTTCTTCCATTCTCAAAGTGCCGGACGTCGTGACGAAAGAACAGGCAGTCGAAGACGAAGATTTGCTTGCCGAAATGACAGTCGAAGCGTTGAACGCCGCACTCGAAAATCTCAAAAACATGCGAGAAAAAGAAGGTTTGGCTCTCAAAGCGGACATTTCAAAGAAACTTGACAATATTGCGTCCTGCCTTGAAATCATCAAAGAATTTGCGCCGCAAGTGGTCGAAGATTACAGAAACGGACTCAACGCACGCATTGCGGAAGTCGTTTCTCCCACACAGGTTGATATGCAAAGACTCGCCACCGAAGTCGCTCTTTATGCCGATCATTGCGCTATTGACGAAGAAATCACCCGTCTTACGACGCACATTGCAAATATGCGCGCGCTTCTCGAAGCGGACGAACCCGTCGGAAGAAAAATGGACTTTCTCGTGCAGGAATTCAACAGAGAGACGAACACGATCGGCTCGAAAGCCAACGATATGCGCATAACCGGTCAAGTGCTTGCCATCAAGAACGAAATCGAAAAGATGCGCGAACAAGCGGCAAATATCGAATAAAACGGAAGTTATTCATATATCCCGCTTGGTCGGGAAAGGGAGTTTACACCTATGCAAAAACGCGGTATGTTGATAGTCATCTCGGGCTTCAGCGGAGTGGGCAAAAGCACTGTCATCTCGCACATGTTCGACGCAATGCCGAATCTTCGTTTTTCGGTGTCATGTACGTCGAGAAAACCGAGAGCCGGCGAAAAAGAAGGCATCGATTATTATTACGTCACCGAAGAAGAGTTTGCGCGCAAAGTCGAAAACAACGAATTCGTCGAATACACACGCACTTTCACGAACTGCTACGGCACGTTGAAATGCGAAATCGACAGATTGCTATCCGAAGGCTACGACATACTTCTCGACATCAACAGCGTAGGCGCAAAGAACATCAAAAAAGTGTATCCCGACGCCGTGACGGTGTTTATCAATCCGCCGTCTCTCGAAGAGCTCAAAAAGCGTCTCGTCGGCAGGGGAAGCGAAACTCCCGATAGTCTTAAAAAACGTCTTGACGAGATTGAATTCGAGTCAAAAGCGATACCTTTTTACGATTTCGTGGTCGTAAACGACGTGGCTCTCGATTGCTCTAACAAAATCGTTGCATTCCTTGAAAAAAAGCGCAAGGAACTCAACGACAAGTACGCAAAAGAAAACTCGCAAAACTGAAAACGGTTTTGCACGACAAAGTCGAAACGCAACGCAAGTTGCAACGAATATAAATAAAAGAAACGGAGAATAAAAGTTATGATGATCGATCCCCCGATTGACAAACTTATCAAACACGCAGAGTGCAGATACGCACTCACCGTCGCAGTTGCAAAACGCACTCGCGAACTCGTCACGAGCGAAAGCGATTATCTTGCAAAGAGCGGAATGAAACCAATTTCTCTCGCTTGCAAAGAAATCTACGAAGACAAAATCAAAATCGTTCGCGACTGAACGTAAGCGATTTTATCTGCAGGCAGGTTTTTTATGCTGTACGGAAAGAACGTTGTGTTGGGCGTGAGCGGCGGAATTGCCGTTTACAAAGCGTGCGAGATAGTGTCTCGTCTCAAAAAACTGGGCGCAAACGTGGACGTCGTTATGACGGACAACGCTCGGGAGTTTGTCACGCCGTTGACTTTCCAAACGCTTGCGAAATCTGCGGTGGTTACCAACGCTTTCGAGCCTGTCAAGGTGTTTGACATCAACCATATCTCGCTTGCGAAAAAAGCGGATATTCTCGTGGTTGCCCCTGCGACTGCAAACGTCATTGCAAAATTCGCAAACGGAATTGCAGACGATATGCTCACGACGACTTATCTTGCGTGCAATGCGCAAAAACTTATTAGCCCCGCGATGAACTGCAATATGTACGAAGACCCTGCAACACAGGAGAATATGCGAGTGCTTAAAGAGCGCGGCGATATGTTCTGCGACAGTGCGGTCGGACTTCTAGCATGCGGAGACGTCGGCAAAGGGCGTATGGCAGAGCCGAAAGACATCGTCGACAAAATCGTCGAGTATCTCACTCCCGTTCAGGATTTTGCCGGCAAGAGAGTTCTCGTTACGGCAGGCGGAACGGAAGAGAATATCGACGGCGTTCGCGTGCTTGCAAATCATTCAAGCGGTAAAATGGGCTTCGCAATTGCAAATGCCGTTGCAGAGCGTGGCGGAAGCGTAGTTTTGGTGTACGGGAACGTATCGACGGCACTGCCGAATTGCACCGAAAAAGCAATTAAAGTCGTTTCCACGAAAGATATGCTCGACGCGTGCGTGAAAGAGTTTGAAGATTGCGACGTCGCTATTATGGCGGCTGCACCTGCAGATTATCGACTCGAAAAGCCGTTTGACAACAAAGTGAAGAGCGATACGCTCACGCTTACGTTTGTGAAAAATCCCGACATTGCCAAAACGCTCGGAGAAAGCAAAGGTGAAAGAATACTTGTCGTTTTTTCTGCGGAAACGGAAAATCTGATTGAAAACGCAAAAGGCAAACTCAAAAAGAAACACGCCGATTTGGTCGTTGCAAACGACGTCACGCAAAAAGGCGCGGGATTCAACGTGGATACGAACGTCGCTACTATTATAGACAACGACGGCAATTTGTTTGAAAGCGGCGAAGTGTCAAAATGCGCGCTTGCCGATATGATACTCGACAAGGTTCTTGCGTTATGATTCTTGAAGTTATCGTCGACATTTCAAACTCGGACGTTGACCGCACTTTCGATTACGAAGGTCCCGACGTTCCGATAGGAAGCCGAGTCGTCGTCGAATTCGGCAAAAAACGCCTAATCGGTTTCGTTATAGGCAAAAAAGATTCGTCCGATTTTTCAAATCTCAAACAGGCAAAATACATAGATTCACCGATAAGTCCCGAACAGTTGGGACTTATGAACTTTATGCGCAAGACGTACAATCTGCGCTATATCGACGTTATCCGTCTTTTTATACCGTCAAAACTTCGCGAAGAAAAAGATCCTGAATTTACGAGAAAATTTCTTACCGTCGACGATACGCGTTCGCTTGAAGAACTCAAATCTATTGTCGGTTCGAGAGCGCAAAAGCAACTCGACGCACTCGATTTCATAGCGTCCACCGGCGGACAGTTTCTAACCCTTCTGATAGGTAGATTCGGCGTGAGCGCGATAAACGGATTGAGAGAAAAAGGCGTCGTCGTTGAGAGCGACGTTCACGAACGTTCGACTCCGCTCGGAACGCTCAAAAAAGAGAAAAGGCACGTTGTTTTGACGCCTGCGCAATCGGACGCAGTTGAAAGAATATCAAACGGAAAAGGAACGTTCTTGCTACACGGCGTTACGGGAAGCGGAAAAACCGAGATATACGAAACCGTCATCGAACGAGAAATCGCAAAGGGAAAAACGGCGATAATGCTCGTTCCCGAAATATCGCTTACTCCGCAAATGCTCGGCCTGTTCCGCGCAAGATTCGGAGACGACGTTGCTATACTCCATTCGGGGCTTAATGACAGCGAAAGATACGACGAGTGGAAAAGACTCAAAACCGGCGCGGCTCACATCGCAATCGGCGCGAGAAGCGCGGTTTTCGCACCGCTTGAAAACATCGGCGTAATCATAATCGACGAAGAACACGACACGAGTTATCTGTCGGAATCCAACCCAAGATACGACACGAAAACGATTGCAGGTTACAGGGCGAAAGCAAACGACGGCGTTTTGGTGCTCGGCTCTGCGACTCCCGATATGGAAACGTATCTGAAAGCGACGGAAGGCGAGTATCAACTTATAACTCTTCCCGACCGCATATCCAAGCACAAATTGCCGGAAATGGAAATCGTGGATATGACGCAGGAGTTTCGCATGGGCAATCGTTCGCTTTTCTCAAAGGCACTTCAGGACGCGCTCATCGAGACGAAAAATAAAGGCGAACAATCCATGCTCTTTCTCAACCGTCGCGGTTTTGCGTCGTTTATCCGTTGCAAAGAATGCGGATACGTTGCAAAGTGCGAAGATTGTGACATCTCGCTGACCTATCACAAAGAAGACAACGAACTTAAATGCCACTATTGCGGAAGACGCTATCACGCGCTCACGAAATGTCCCAACTGCGGCAGCGATCAGATAAAACAGGGCAGAATCGGCACGGAAAAAGTCGTTGAAGAACTCAAAAAACTCATACCCGACGTCAGAGTGCTCCGCATGGACAACGATACGACAATGCGCAAGGACAGTTATTTCAAGATTCTGTCGGCGTTTGCGGACGGTCAGGCAGACGTGCTCGTCGGCACGCAAATGATTGCTAAAGGGCACGATTTCGGCAACGTCACGCTCGTAGGAATTCTCGAAGCGGACGCGGCGTTGTACTTTTCCGACTATCGCTCGAGCGAGCGCACGTTCCAACTCATCACGCAGGTTGCGGGAAGAGCGGGAAGAGCGGAAAAAGAGGGCAGGGTTATTCTTCAAACTTACGCACCGAAACATTACGTTTTCCGTTTCGGCAAAAACTACGACTATCTCGGTTTTTGGAAGAAAGAAATCAACACGCGTATGGTCACAAAGTTTCCGCCGTTCACGAAAGTTGTGAGAATACTGCTTTCGTCCACGGTCGAGCAAGACGTTGTGGATGCGGCTCGCTCGTGCTACAAGGCCGTTCAACAACTTGAAAAGGAAAGCGGCAAATTCGTGTATCTCGGCGCAAGCAAATCGCCGGTGACGCGAATAAACGGGCTTTGCAGATATCAGATTATGATGCGAATAGAGCCTGCTCAATTTGAAAATATAATAGGCGATATATACAAAATCGCCGACGCAAATAAATCGAAAAAATGCAACGTGTTCGTCGAAATCAATCCGCAAAGCCTGATTTGACGAGCGTATAGGTGATAAAATGGCAAAAAGAAATATTGTGAAAGTTCCCGATCCGATTTTGTACAAAAAGTGCAGAGTTGTCGAAAATTTCGACGAAAGACTCTGGACGCTTCTTGACGATATGAAAGAAACGCTCATAGAGGCCAACGGCGCAGGGCTTGCCGCTCCGCAGGTCGCAGTGCTAAAAAGAGCGTGCATCGTTGATACGGAAGACGGATTTTTTGAACTTATCAATCCCGTCATCACGTCAACGAGCGGAGAACAAACGGGGCTTGAAGGTTGTCTTTCCGTGCCTAAAAAGTACGGCAACGTGTCAAGACCCATGAAAGTCACCGTAAAAGCGCAAGACAGATTCGGGAAAGAACAAAAACTCACCGTAAAAGGCTTTACGGCGCGCGCTTTCTGCCATGAAATCGACCATCTCGACGGCATTATCTACACGACCAAATGCACCGAGACTTTCGACGAAGAATAATCTTCATCGAAATCGCGATTAAACCATACAGGACGAGAATATGAAAATAGTGTTTATGGGCACTCCCGATTTTTCGGCGGTCGTGCTTGAAAAACTCAATTCGGTATATCCGGTCAGCGCAGTCGTTACGGGGCTTGACAAACCTGTCGGTCGCGGATACAATCTTGCACCGTCTCCGCTCAAGGTCAAGGCAATCGAACTCGGCATACCCGTGCTTCAATACGCAAAAGTGTCAAGAGAAGGGCTTGACGATATACGCGCGCTCGAACCCGACGTCGTCGTCACCGCGGCATTCGGTCAGATTTTGTCCGACGCATTCCTTGCCATTCCTAAATTTGCCGTTCTCAACGTGCACGCGTCTTTGCTTCCGAAATATCGCGGCTCGTCGCCTATTCAATGGTCGATTATCAACGGAGACGAAAAGACGGGCATAACCATTATGAAAACCGTAAAAGCGGTTGACGCAGGCGACGTTTTGCTTGAAAAAGAAACCGAAATCGGCAAAAAAGAAACGGCAGGCGAGTTGTTCGACAGACTTGCGATACTCGGCGGAGAAGCAATTGTCGAAGCAATATCTCTCGTCGAGAACGGAAAAGCGACGTTTACACCGCAAGACGAAAGCAAAGTCACGCATTGCAGCATGATAAACAAAGGCGACGGACTCGTCGATTTTTCAAAAAGCGCAAAAGAAATCGATTGTTTCGTGCGCGGTATGACACCGTGGCCGTCTGCCTACACGCATATCGGAGAAAAAACTCTCAAAATCTTCGACGTCGAAAAAGTCGAACTTTCCGATTTGCAAAAGTCAATCGATCAATTTGAATACGCAAAATGCGGAGAAGTCGTGCTTGCGGATAAAAATCACGGTTTAATCGTGAAAGTCGCGGACGGATTTATTCGTCTTCACGTCATTCAACTCGAAGGCTCGAAGCGTATGGAAGATACGCAATTTCTTCTCGGAAGAAAAATCGACGTCGGCACGGTTTTTGCTTAAAATCGTAAAATATATCGTTAGATAATCGAAAAATATAAGAAAAGCAAATGAGAAAACACATCGGACAGGCACTGAGAATACTCACAAAAGTTTTCACTGACGGCACGTACAGCAATATGGCGTTTTACGGAGAGAACGTAAGCGACATGGCGACGCGTCTCGTTTATGGTGTGCTGGAAGAGAACGTCAAAATCGATTATGTTCTTGCTCAGTTGCTTGAAAAGAAACCGAAAAATTCGATATATTATCTTCTCAAAATCGGCGTTTGCGCGCTATGCAATCTGACCGACGTTCCGAAATTCGCGATTGTCAGCGAGTGCGTGGAAGTGTGCAAGGCGATAGGCAAAGGCGGCGCAAGCGGATTTGTCAACGCAGTGCTGAAAAAGGTTGCGGACGGCAAATATTCGCTGCCGAGCGAAAACGACGAAAACTATTTGTCCGTGACGTATTCAAAACCGCAATGGTTCATCGACAAAATGATTGCGCAATACGGCAAAGACGTTACGCTTGCAATGTTGCAAGAGCCTGTGCGTGACAGCGAACATATACGAGTTAATTCTCGACTTGCCACTTGTCAGGACGTTGAGTTTTTGCTCAAAAAATCAAAAACGCCGTATGAAAAGAGTGAAGTGGGCGGATATATCGTGCGCGCAACCGACGCGGTCGGGCGTATGTTCGACAAAGGTCTTGTAACGTATCAGTCACCGTCCAGTATGCTTGCCGTCATAGCACTCGGAGCAAACGACGGAGAAACTCTTCTCGACGTATGCTCGGCACCCGGCGGAAAAGCCGTTTATATGAGTGAACTTTGTCCCCATTCTCATATCACTGCGTGCGATATTCACGAGCATAGAGTTGCACTCATCCAAAAATACAAAAACCGCATGCACGTGCCGAACGTCAAGGCAATAAAAGCCGACGGAACGGTGTTTGACGAGAATATGTGCGAGAGATTCGACGGTGTTCTCGTGGACGCTCCGTGTTCATGTTTCGGGACGTATAAAAAACATCCCGACGTTTTTCTGACGCGCACCGACGAGAGCGAAGATGACATCTCGAAGACCCAATTCGCAATAATCTCGAACGTGGCAAAGTACGTGAAAAAGGGCGGCGAAATGGTGTATTCCACCTGCACGCTGTTCAAAGAAGAAAACGAAGATATAGTGCAAAAATTTCTCGAAAGCGAGATTGGAAAAGAGTTTTCGCTTGAAAAAATTTGCGGTCTAAAAGACGTTGACGGCGGCAAATACGTCGACAACTGCGGAATGATTCAGATTCTGCCGCATGCAGAATACGACGGATTTTTTATTGCGAAACTAAGGAGAGCAAAATGAGCGACGTTTCAAAAATAAGTTTGCTTGGTACGGACAAAGCGCAAATTGCCGCGCTTATTCCCGATATGCCGAAGTTCACTGCGTCGCAAATTTACGGCTTTCTCATGGACGGCAAGGACTTTGATGAAATGACTTCGCTCAAAAAGGAATACCGCGAGTATCTGAAAGAGCATTACGTTGCAAATCCCGTGAGTATTCTCGAAGTTTTTCAAGGCAAACTCGGCACAAAGAAGTATCTTTTCCGTCTTGGTGACCAACTCATTGAAGGCGTGTATATGCCGCACGACTACGGCAATACGTTGTGTCTGTCTACGCAAATAGGTTGCAGAATGGGCTGTACGTTTTGCGCAAGTACGCTCGACGGACTTGTCCGCAATCTTACGCCTGCAGAGATGCTCGGACAGGTTATAGCCGTCAATCGAGATAACGGCGGCACGGCGAAAACGAGAGCGGTCACGAATCTCGTGCTTATGGGCAGTGGCGAGCCGTTTGACAACTACGACAACGTGCTTGAATTCCTTGACGAAGTGTCAAAGGAAGGCGGAATAAACATAAGCGAGCGCAGCATATCTTTGTCGACGAGCGGACTTTGCGACAAAATTCGCAAATTTGCCGATTCGGGACACAAAGTTACGCTTTCCATATCACTGCACGCTCCCTTCGACGATTTGCGAAGCGCGCTTATGCCCGTAAACAAGGCGTACGGCGTAAAACAACTCGTTGACAGTGCAAAATACTATTTCGAAAAAACGGGAAGACGCGTGATTTTCGAGTACACGCTCATAAAAGGCGAAAACGATTCCGACGCTTGCGCAAGAGAACTCGCTCGGCTCACGAAAGGTTTTCCGTCTCACGTCAATCTCATACGGCTCAACGAAGTCAAAGAGCGCGACCACGAAGCACCGAGTGTAGACGCCACGGAAGATTTTCTCAAGAAACTCGAAAAACTCGGAGTTTCGGCAACGATAAGAAAGAGCCTTGGCAACGACATCGAAGGCGCATGCGGACAACTTCGCCGCAGATATCTCAAAGAAAACGGAGAAATATCCGAGAAAAAGGATTGATTAAAACGCAAACGTAATCCGTTTTGCTCACAAAAGCAAGCAAATAGACGACATTGCGGATAAAGGACGAAATGGCACAAAAAATTCTTGACGGAAGAGTCATAAAAGCGGTTGCATCGAAATTTTTCGTTGACGTACAGGGCGACGTCAAGGTTTGTTTTGCACGCAAACGTCTCAAAAACGACGGCATAATTTACGTCGGTGATTACGTCAGTATCGCAAAAGAGCGCGACAGTTTCGTCATCGAAGAAGTGAAGCCGAGAAAGAATCGTCTCATTCGCCCGTACGTGAGCAACGTGGACGTTTGTTTCATCGTCGTTGCACCCGAACCCGAACCTGATTTTCTGCTCGTTGACAAAGTCATAGTAAACTGCCTTATGGAAGGCATAACTCCGATACTCGTGAAGAACAAGTGCGATACGGGCCATATCGAGACGAGTGAATACGAAAACGTTCTCAAAATCATCGAATGCAGTGCGGAAACCGGCGAAAACGTATCATTGCTCGTGGATGTTGCAAGGGGCAAAACGGCTTGTTTTGCAGGACAATCGGCGGTGGGAAAGAGCAGTATTCTCAATGCGATTCTCGACAGCGACGAACTTGAAGTGGGCGAACTTACACGCAAAATAAAACGTGGCAAAAACACCACTCGAAAGACGGAAATATTCCACGTGGAAGAGAATACGTATTTCGTAGATACATGCGGTTTTTCAATGCTCGAAACCGTCGACGTAGACCCCAAAAATCTCCGCTTGTATTTTGACGATTTGGAAGAATTCAGAAAACATTGTCGTTTCAATATGTGTACGCACACGACAGAGCCCGATTGCGCGGTAAAAGCGCACGTTGGCAAAGAAATAGGCGTCGGCAGATACGATAGATATAAGACGATTTATCAGGAACTTGTAGACAGAAGAGAAAACAAATACGACTGATTTGCGGATTGCACAATAGTCGAAAGACCGTCACAAACGTTTATAAAACAAAAAAGGAGAAATGATATGCTAGTTGCACCGTCAATGTTGTCTGCGGACTTCGGCAATATGGAAAGAGACGTAAAAGCCATTGAAAAATGGGGTGCGGATATCGTGCATTGCGACGTAATGGACGGCGTGTACGTGCCGAACATCACATTCGGTATGCCTATGGTGAAAGCACTCAAGGCAAACTCGAATCTTACGATTGACGCACATCTTATGATAACTCTACCCGAAAAATACGTCGGTGCGTTTTGCGATGCGGGCGCGGATATTGTCACCTTTCACCCGGACGCGTCAAAGAACGTGCAGGGTGCTATCGACACAATCAAATCGAAGGGTAAAAAGTGCGGACTCGTTGTCAATGCCGACCGACCGTTTTCAATCGTCGAGCCGTATCTTTCGAAAATAGACATGCTCGTCGTTATGACAGTTCAAGCAGGATTCGGCGGGCAAAAATTTATGCCGGACAGACTCGATATAGTGCGTATGGGGGCGGCAGAAAGAAAGGATAAAGGATACCGTTATCTCATCGAAGTTGACGGCGGAGTGTGTGAAGACAACGCATCTCAAATTAAAGCGGCAGGAGCGGACGTCGTCGTTGCGGGCAGTGCGGTGTTTAAGTCACAAAATCCGGAACTGACCATAAAAAAATTGCACAAATAAGTTGCACAAAACATAAAAGTTTACCTATAAATTGCGGTAGCAAAAGGTATAAAAGAAAAAGGACGGATTTTCCGTTCTTTTTTCACGTTTATGAGCCCGATTGCATAAGTTGTAAAAAAACAAGGGGAGTTTTATGAATAAAATCATCTGTATCAATCCGCCGAAATTTATAAAAGCAATACTAAAATTCTTTTCGTCATTCAAGAAAAAAGATACCGACAAAAATTGATTTAAGCAGAAAGTCTCGTATATCGAAAACGAGCGGAGAAGAGATAAATTATACAACAAAAAAACGCCTTCCTTTTTAGGAAGGCTGACTTTGATTTGCTACATATATATTACAGACAGAAATTACGCACGGTCAACTTTGCCTGAACGGAGACAACGCGTGCAAACGTATTGATCTTCAACTCCGCCGGTAGGAGTGTTGACTTTGACTTTCTG
>ERZ1024397.6-NODE-6-length-57767-cov-16.970977_pt1 | contig 57767 bp, 86 predicted proteins | sample MGYA00520786_ERZ1024397 | MGnify/ENA primary metagenome ERZ1024397 (study PRJEB33242, sample SAMEA3444275) | Homo sapiens | biome: Host associated; feature: Gastrointestinal tract; material: Stool | place: Uganda | collected 2011-01-01 ... | reverse complement strand
GCGACCACCGAGATCTACACTCTTTCCCTACACGACGCTCTTCCGATCTACCCAAAAGATTAAGGAGGTGAAAATCAAAATGCCAAATTACAGTTGCGAAATGTGGCATTGGGGTATCCCCGGAATGAAATGGGGGCAGCGGCGATACCAGAATGAAGATGGAACCTGGACCACTGCCGGAAAAGTACGACGGCGTGGAGAAGAAGGCCATACCAGATATGCCACACGAGAAGAGATTGATGCCAAGAAAAAACAGGTTATGCAGGGGCATAATGCAAAAGAACTGTATAAATATAAAGACCTGTTTGATGATAAGGAATTCGGCGATGCTTACAAACGACTTTTGATGGAAAAGCAGGTAAAAGACCTTATTCCGAAGCAGGTAAGCAAAGGCGAACAAATTGTTGACAGTACAATCAAATGGGGTAAAAAAGCAAGCGATTTGATTAACACTGCGTCAAATTTGTATACAAGCATTGACAAGGTTCAGAAACTTTTGGAAAGTAAAAACTAATTAAAAGATTTTATTTTTATCGAATGGTCATTTTATTTTATAATTTGGCCGATTTTGCTTAAGAAGGCGGAGAAGATACATTATGGCATTATCGAATACGGCTGTGCCAAAATATTACGGCCGGTTCCGTGAGGCTGTAATGAGAGGTGAAATACCGGTTTGCAAAGAGATCAGCATGGAAATGAACCTGATTGATGATTTGATTGCAAACCCTGGTATTTATTATGATGAGGATGCTGTTGAAGGCTGGATTAAATACTGCGAAGGAGAACTTACTTTAACCGATGGCTCCGATGTAACACTCCTTGATAGTTTTAAGCTTTGGGGCGAACATATCTTTGGCTGGTATTACTTTGTTGACAGACAGGTATTTGTACCCGATGAACACGGAGAAGGTCACTTCGAGTTAAAACGGTTAAAGAAGCGCTTAGTAAATAAGCTATATTTGATTGTTGGGCGTGGTGCTGCCAAGAGTTTATTTGATAGTTTTATACAAAGCTATTATGAAAATATTGATATGAGCACAACGCACCAGATCACAACAGCACCAACAATGAGACAGGCTGACGAAATTATGAGTCCGCTGCGAACGGCAATTACAAGAAGCAAAGGACCGCTATTTAAGTTTTTGACCGCCGGCAATTTACAGAATACAACGGGTAACCGGGCAAACAGACCAAAATTGGTAAGTACAAAAAAAGGCATTGAAAATTTATTGACGGGAAGTCTGCTGGAAGTGCGGCCGATGAGCATTAACAAATTGCAAGGGTTACGTTGTAAAATTGCTACTGTTGATGAATGGCTAAGCGGCGACATCCGAGAGGACGTAATTGGTGCAATCGAGCAGGGTGCAAGCAAGAACCCCGATTATTTGATTGTAGCAACGTCGAGTGAGGGTACGGTACGAAATGGTAGCGGCGATACAATCAAAATGGAATTGATGAAAATCCTAAAAGGTGAGTACATCAACCCACATGTTGGAATTTGGTGGTATAAGCTGGATAGCGTGGATGAAGTTGGCCGACTGGAAATGTGGTTAAAAGCAAATCCGAATTTGGGAAAGACTGTAACCTACGAAACTTACCAGTTGGATGTAGAACGCGCAGAAAAGAATCCAAGTGCCAGAAATGATATTTTAGCAAAGCGTTTTGGGCTGCCAATGGAAGGGTATACGTATTTCTTTACCTATGATGAAACGTTGCCGCATGGTAAGCAGGATTTTACTGGTATGAGTTGCAGCCTTGGTGTTGACTTGAGCCAGGGTAATGACTTTTGCGCGTTTACGTTTTTGTTTCCATTGGGCGGAGAACGATTTGGTGTTAAGACGAGAAATTATATTTCGAGTTTGACGTTGGATAAATTACCTCTTGCTATGCGAAACAAGTACCAGGAATTTTTGGATGAGGGCAGCCTTATTGTAATGGATGGGGCAATTTTGGATTTGAGCCTTGTTTATGACGATTTGGACCAGCATATTGAAAGCATGGAATATGACGTGATGTGTGTTGGTTATGACCAGTACAATGCCAAAGAATTTATGGAACGCTGGGCAACGGAGAACGGGCCATTTGGTATTGAGAAAGTTATTCAGGGCGCAAGAACAGAAAGCGTACCGTTGGGTGAACTGAAAAAGTTAGCCGAAGAAAGAATGCTATTGTTTGACGAAGAAATGATGACATTTACAATGGGTAACTGCATTACGATTGAAGATACGAACGGTAACCGTAAGTTGCTAAAAAAGCGATATGAAGCAAAAATTGATGCCGTTGCCGCATTGATGGACGCTTTTGTTGCGTATAAATTAAACAAAGAATCGTTTGAATGATGGGAGGGCCAGGTCTTTATGCGGATCTTGGAATTTGAAGTAAATGGGCAAGTGCTGCGAAGAACAAACGAAGCGGAAAAGATCGTGGCCGGAAGCAAAAATTATTTGGTTTGTAATTTTAAGATTGCAGACCATGACTGGATTGGGAAGAAAATGGTCGCGGTATTTGACGAGGATGCTGTGGCTGTAAAACAAAACCTTTGCAAAGTACCAGAAAGCGTTGAAAATAAGAAGAGCTTTAAGATACAGCTTGTTGGAGCTGGTGAAAAAGGCGAACGGATCGTGACAAATAAAGTGTTGATTGAGCAGGTGATTTGATATGAATGTTGATGAAGTATTGGCTAAAATGGATGTACTTGATGCCAGTGAAGAAGAAATCCAGTATATTATTGATGAAAACCTGCGCGTAATCAGTATCCCTCCACTTGGTGTGGTTCTGGGCGTTGAAGGGGATAAAGATGTAAACAGTGCAAAATTCAAAATGGTTCGGTATTATAAAGGAACTGACCTAAGTAAATTTGAAATTCGAATCAATTTTGCGAATGCCAATGGTGACCTAAGTTATTATACCGTTAAGAACCCAACTGTGACAGATGATACTTTGACTTTTGAGTGGTTGGTTGGCTACCTAGCAACAAAGTATAAGGGCACCGTTCGGTTTGTTGTGCGCATGATCACAACTGATGCTTCGACAGGCGAAGTGCAGCAGGCGTTTGATACTACAGTTGGTGAAGCGCGGAGCCTGGAAGGATTGCTTGTTGATACACCGACCGATGAGAAAGTATACGATATTGTTGCGCAGTTGAAAGCTGATTTGACTGACCATGTAAATAATTTGATTGAAACCATCCCGGCTGATTATGGCGAATTGACTAAAAAAGTAGAGGATAATACATCTGGGATTAGTGAGCTAAAGGAAGATTTAGGTGAACAGATAAATGTAATTTCGGATGAACGGAATTTCATTCCTATTAAACTTTCTTTTTCCGATAATGTTGGTAAGTATATTAACGCTAATGGTACGATTTCAACAAATAAATTATTCAGTATCTCTGACTTAATCCCCATCGAATTAGGAAATAAGAAAATGAGGATTACTTTTAAGAGAGCAAATCCAAGCATCGCAAGGTGTGCTTTTTTGAAAAAGAATGTCCTATCTAACGATAATGTGATTAGTTTTTTTGCGAACGGAGATAGTGGAACATTCGATATAGAAATTCCAGAAGGTGCAAAATATGTCGTTGTAAATTCCGATACTGATGATCGAGGGTTAACAGAAAATGGATATCCTAAAGCTAGATTTTTTCCGTCTTCAGCAAATGTGGACGAATTAGCTGAAAGCGTAAATGCTTTAGATACTAAAGTAAGCGAAATTTCCGAGAAATTGGCTGATAGTGCTGTGGAAACCATAATTGAACTAATATACGAAAAATATTTAGGCAAATATGTAAACCCAAATGGTAAAATTTCTACTAATTCCGCTTATGATATGTCAGACCCTATCAGAATTGACGAATCGGTTGACAAAATTAAAGTTGAAGTTGATGCAGGCAACAAATATATAAGCCGAATCGCTTTTCTTTCATCCGATTCGCTTACAGAAAAGAATATAATATGGAGTTCGATAGATACCGCAAAACCAGTCGCAGAGTATGAAGTCCCGAATGGTGCCAAATATTTCTGTATTGCTAAAGATGTTGATGAAAGAGGAAATGCACATGATGATTACCCTCATGTCATTACTGTATCAACGAAGAAAAGTGAAATATCAGACTTGCGTGATAAAATTGCCGGAATAGAAAGAAGTAATAGAAAACCTGTATTGAATATCGGTTCTAAAATTTATGCTGTTGTTGGGGATACTTTACAGATTTTCAAAAAAAGCATTGTTGATTCACTTGGTATTCCTTATATCATGAAAATTGAGTCCGCTAAAGGTCGTGCATATCCGAGATATTGGGAGTATACACCGAATGCTAATGATGTAGGAAGTAGCGAAATAAAGTTTTCATTACTGAATGTAGACGGTTCTGTAATAGATGAAAGAATAGTATCACTCATTACAGTAAATGCATCAAATACATCTAAAAATGTATTGAATATTGGTGACTCAACTATGGCAAACGGTGAAATTCCAATCGAAGTATCACGAAGAATCAAGGGAACGAATGGTGTTGCAACAACCCCGACAGCACTTGCACTATCTAACATCAATGTGGTTGGTAGAATTAAAAACGGAGATAGAACTGTCGGGTGGGAAGGCACTGGCGGTTGGTCTTATACAAATTATACATCACAAGGTTCAAGGGCTGTTAGATTCCAAGTTACAAATGCACAGAGCATAACAGTTAAAGACTTGATAAGAATTGGTGCTACTAATTCCTATGGATATTATCAATTTGAAGTTACAGAAGTAAATGTTACAAACGGAACTGGCAATATCAGAGCGGTCTTTAGTTATACAACACCTTATTCATCAAACTTTTTGAATGAGGTATCGGCAAGCGGAAATCTGACGAACGCAAATAACTCGGTTGTAGGCTCTTACTTGTCGTTCACCGAAGAATTTTATCAACCGTTTTGGAATTCAACCGCAAATCAGTTCGATATTAAAACGTATGTGAATGATTATTGTGGAAACAAGGTCGATTATATATTCATCCTATTAGGCATTAACTCTTTGTATAACACTAAACCTTTCGCAAGCGTTGATAGTGTTTTAGACTCTTGCAAAAATTTATTGAGAAAAATTCATACTGATTTACCAAACACAAAGATATTGCTTTCCACAAATAATCTTATATCACAAAATGGCGGTCTTGGTTTTAATTATAATGCACAAACTTATTTTGGTCAGTATGATGTGACAGTGATCAATCATCTTATTTTTGACATGAATAAAGCATATTACACGCTTGAAACTGACACGGAGTTTATGCAATACGTTGAAATTGTAAATACCCATGCACAATTTGATGCAGACAACGCATTTCCAACCATAATCAAAAACGTAAACACGAGGTCTGGTGAAACTGAAAGTGTTGGAACTAATGGAGTGCATCCTACAAATAACGGATATTGGCAGATTGCGGATGCAGAATTTAGAGCGTTGCTTGCGAACTAATTAACTAAATGGGGCTTTAGCTAACTAACTGATTTTCAAGAAAGGACTAAACGCATTATGTCCGAAAAATTATCGACATCAGAATTAGGGGTTCGTATTTGTGATAAACTGGGCGTCGAATATCATGCTGGCGATGGGCGTTGTACGGTTGATGGAATTGATATTGATGAATACTTGGAGCTTGATATAGAACCTCCCGAATATAAGGGTTATAGAACGATTCCTAAAATATCAATATTGGATGAAGTTTTTTACGGAAAAATTTCCGCCATCAAAGATTTGGTCACATGGCAATCAGATACTGTAGAAGGAATCACGAAAGAGTTCCATTCCTGCGTAGATGATTACCTAGATTTTTGTAAAGAGATTGGAAAAGAACCAGAAAAACCAGAAGTAAAATAAAAATCAAAATGGATTACCCAGTTTGGAGCGTAAGGCTTTGAGCTGGGTATTTTTTTTTTGTTTTGAAGGGAGGTGGGGGTTTGGAGGAAGAGATGCGATTTGGGGACCGGTTGAAACACGCTTGGAATGCATTTATGAACCGAGATCCCCCGGTAAATTATTGGAAAAATGGACCGGGATACAGTATAAGGCCAGACAGGCATAGGATTATTAGTGGAAATGAGCGAACGATCATCAATTCCATTTACAACCGAATTGGTTCAGATTGTGCTGCGATTGATATTTATCACGTTCGGTTGGATGAAAACGATCGGTATAAGGAAAATATCAATAGCGGGCTAAATGAATGCCTGAACCTGAATGCAAATATTGACCAGACTGGACGAGCATTAAAACAGGATATTGTGATGAGTATGCTGGACGAAGGCTGTGTTGCAATCGTGCCGGTGGAGACAAATCTAAATCCTGATGCTACAGCAGGTTACGACATTACCAATATGCGGACCGGAAGGATTCTGGAATGGTATCCGAGTGATGTGCGGGTTGAAGTTTATAACGAAACAACCGGTAAACGGGAAGAGTTGGTATTGCCTAAAAAGACAGTTGCCATTATTGAAAATCCGTTTTATGCCGTTATGAATGCACCAAACAGCACGATGCAGCGATTGATTAGAAAGTTATATTTGCTGGATGCTGTGGACGAAGAGGCAAGTTCTGGCAAGCTCGATTTGATTATTCAGCTGCCATACGTCGTGAAGAGTGAGACCCGTAAGCGGCAGGCAAATGCACGGCGAGAAGAACTTGAAAACCAGTTGGCAAACAGCAAATATGGCGTTGCTTACGCGGATGGAACAGAAAAAGTAATCCAATTGAATCGGAGCCTTGATAACAACTTGCTGAAGCAGATTGAATATTTGACCAATTTGGCCTTTGCGCAGCTTGGCATTACTCAAGGTATTTTGGACGGAACCGCTGACAACAAGACAATGCTGAATTATTACAGCAGGACCGTTGAACCGATTATGGCGGCCATTACCGATGAGATGACGCGGAAATTTTTGACGAAGACCGCCAGAAGCCAACGACAGACGCTGCTGTATTTCCGCGATCCGTTTAAGTTGGTGCCAGTGAACGATATTGCTGAAATTGGTGATAAATTTACCCGTAATGAGATTATGACATCCAATGAAATCCGCCAAAAGATTGGGATGAAGCCTTCTGACGATCCTAAGGCGGACAAGTTGCGGAATAGTAACATTGCTGAGGCAAAACAGGATTTGGGCAATCAAGAACCAGCAATAACTGAAGATAAGGGAGAGGAGTAAAAATCAAAATGGCAAAAGAAAATTATGATTGTCATGGCTGGGCAACACAGTATGGAGTGTTGTGTGGTGATGGCAGAACCATTATGCATGGTGCTTTTGCGGATCAGGATGGTGTTACCGTTCCTTTGATTTGGAATCACAACCATGATGATCCGGCAGATGTATTGGGTCATGCACTGTTGGAAGCACGACCGGAAGGCATGTATACCTATTGCAAATTTAATGATACCAAAAACGGACTGACTGCTAAAGAACTGGTAAAAAACAAGGACATTACCTCTTTTAGCATTTATGCCAATAAATTGCAGTACAAAGGCGACCGGCGTTCCGGCAATGTGCAGCATGGCATGATTCGGGAAGTTAGTCTGGTATTGGCTGGCGCAAACCCGAAAGCAGGTATCGAACCTGAATTGCTGCACAGCGAAGAGAGCGAAGATGCGGCTTTTATCTGCTGTGCTGATGAAAATACTGCTTTTTGTGAAAGCCTGGAGCATGATGACACAAAGCCAGCAGAGGAAAAACCTAGCGAAGAAAAACCCGCAGAAGAAGCAAAGAAACCTGAAGATGAGGAAACCGTGCAGGATGTGTTTGACAGCATGACGGACCGGCAGAAGAAGGTTGCTTATGCTGCGATTGCGGTAGCGGTTGATGCTGCAAAAAATAACGAAGAAGCAAAACACAATGACGAGGAGGATGGAGACATGAAAGAAAACATTTTTGACAAGGGCAGTGCCCAGCACGAAGACGTGCTGACCCATAGTGACATCGATTCCATTTTTGAGACTGCCAAAAAGGGTCGACTGACTTTGAAAGAAGCTTGTGAAGACTTTTTGAGCCACAAAGCAAGTTACGGCATTGATGAAATCGACAAGCTGTTCCCCGAATACAAGGAACTGAATAACCCGCCCAAATTTATTGACCGCGACCAGACCTGGGTTGGCAAGGTTATGAATGGTGTTAAGCATTTGCCGTTCAGCCGTGTAAAAACCAGTTTTGCTGACATTACTGCGGATGAAGCACGTGCACGAGGCTATACCAAGGGTAAGAAAAAGGTAGAAGAGGTTATTACCCTGGCAAAGCGTACCACTGACCCCCAGACTGTTTACAAGAAGCAGAAACTGGACCGTGATGATGTTTTGGACATTACGGGTTTTGACGTTGTTGCGTGGATCAAGAATGAGATGCGCGGTAAATTGGAGGAGGAAATCGCACGTTCCATCCTGATTGGTGATGGCCGCGACCCCAGCAGCGATGATAAGATTCAGGAGCAGCATATCCGACCGATTTGGACTGATGATGTTCTGTTTACCATTAAGCGCGAAATTACCGAAGGAGCAACTGCCGGTGCTACCGCGGAAAACATGATGGATGATGCTATCCGTGCCCGTAAGGAATATAAGGGCAGCGGCAATCCGGTTCTGTTCACTACCGAGGATGTGCTTGCTGAGATGCTGCTGCTGAAAGACAAGAATGGCCGCCGTATTTACAACAGCGTAAATGACCTGGCAACTGCCATGCGTGTGAGCAGCATTATTACTGTACCCCAGATGGAAGGTTTGACCCGCAGCACTACCGCTGGTAAGACCACCGATACCTATACTCTTTACGGGATTATGGTCAATCTGGCAGACTACAGCGTTGGCGCAGACAAGGGCGGTAGTGTGAACATGTTTGATGATTTCGATATCGACTACAACCAGTACAAGTATCTGATTGAGACCCGTTGCAGTGGTGCACTTACCGTTCCGAAGTCCGCGATTGTATTTGAGACTAAGAAGAGCGTTACCAATGAGTAAGTTTGCCTTTTGGTTAATTAAGACTAACTGAAAATCAAAATGGAAGTGAGGAGCCAGGGGATGCGCAAGTTTTTTGGTGAAATTGGTTACCAGGTGATGGAGGAAACTGCGCCGGGGGTTTGGGAAGAAAAGATCACTGTGCGGCAATATTACGGTGATTGGGTGCGAAGAAAACGCAGGCTCGACACGACAAACGAAGTGAACTACAGCATTACAATCCAGAACAGTTTGAGCATTGTAGCGGATGCGTTTGCTTTTGAGAATTTTGCAGACATGAGATATGTGGAATTTAATGGAAACAAATGGCAAATCAGTGATGTTGAACTGAATTATCCGCGGCTTGAGCTGACGATTGGGGGATTATACCAAGATGGGAACGCGAATTGATTTGCAAAAGAAGTTGGCAACATTTTTGGTATGCCCATATTCCGGCCCAACTTGCAGGGTGTATTTTCAGCCACCGACCAATACTGTGATGAAATATCCATGTTTTGTTTACAGCCGAGATAGCGGAGACCAGCTGTTTGCTGATAATAAGACATACCGATTTAAACAGCGATATCAGGCGACTTATATCAGCAAGAATCCGGATTGCGATGAGGTAATTAAAAAAATGTTGACGCTGCCTTATTGCAGCTACGAACGGCATTATGTGGCAGATACACTGCACCATGATGTTTTTACAATTTATTACTAGAGGAGGAATAGAATATGGCGACTCAAGCTTTGGAATGGGATAAGACCGGTGAGCACTTTTACGAGAGTGGCGTAAGTAAAGGTGTGCTCTATGCTCTTAGCGATGAAGGTAAATACGACAATGGTGTTGCCTGGAATGGTTTGACCAATGTAACTGAAACCCCCAGTGGCGCTGAGGAGAACGCAATTTATGCAGATAACATTAAATATGCTTCTCTGCGCAGCACCGAGGAAATTGGCGGCACGATTGAGGCTTATACCTACCCGGATGAATGGAATCAGTGCGATGGTAACGGCGAGTTGGTGAAGGGCGTACATGTAGCTCAGCAGGAGCGCAAGACCTTTGGCCTTTGCTACCGTACCGAGATCGGTAATGACACCAGCACTGAGAGTGATGATGGCTACAAGCTGCACCTGGTATATGGCGCTACGGCAAGCCCCAGCGAGCGCAGCTATGATACCCAGAACGATAATCCCGATGCTGTGCAGTTTAGTTGGGAATACACCACGAACCCTGTTAATGTTGCTGGCTTTAAGCCGACCAGCCTGATTACGATTGATAGCCGTACCGCAGATAAGGAAAAACTGACTGCACTGGAAACAGTTCTGTATGGTTCCAGCACTGCGGCTGCCCGACTGCCTTTGCCGGATGAAGTGAAGACTTTGATGACTGTCGGCGGTTGATAAATTCAAAATGGAGTTTTTGAAAGGAGAATAAATACATGCGTAAAGAGACAATTACTTATACGGACTATAACAATGTGACCAGAACTGAGGATTTCTTTTTTAATCTGAATGAAGCGGAGCTTACCGCACTCCAGTATGGAGTAGATGGCGGCATGAAAGAAATGCTTGAACGAATTGTGAAGAGCAATGATAACAAGCAGATTATGGCGTGCTTCCACGATTTGATTGCAAAAAGTTACGGCGAGAAGAGTCCGGATGGTAGACGGTTTGTAAAAAGTACTGAATTGAGTGAGGCGTTTATGCAGACAGAGGCTTATAACGAGTTGATGCTGCGCTTTATGACGGACGCTAATTATTCGGCAGAGTTCATTAACGATGTACTGGCGGATGTTACGAAGCGTACCGAAGAGCGTAATGCAAAGAAGGCAGAAGGTAATGCGATTGTTCTGCCCGCGCAGAGTTAAGTAAAAGAGGTGGACAAGGGTTGCTGAAAGTTAAGATTCCAAAAATTGAAGGAGCATGGAATGGTAAAGAGTTCGTAAATGTTCCGGAAACGGAATTGGAGCTAGAGCATAACCTTGTCTCCCTTTCCAAGTGGGAATCAAAATGGAAGAAACCGTTTTTTGATGGGAAAGAAAAATCGATCGAAGAGACGTTGGATTATATCCGCTGTATGTGCCAAAAAGAGCCTGATGACGTAACAATTATCGGAGCGATACCTTTGAAAGAATTGCAGCGGATCAATTTATATATCGATGATCCAATGACTGCCAGTGTGTTTAAAGCCGACCGGAACAAGGGAAAAATACAGCAAAAACGGATTACAAGCGAATTGCTTTATTATTACATGACGGCATTAAACATTAATTGGGAAGCACAATATTGGCATTTGAACCGATTAATTGCATTGATTAAAACGTGCAACCGAGAGAATGCGCCCAAGAAAAAAATGAGTCAGAACGAGATTTTGCGGCAAAACCGGGAATTAAACGAAAAACGGAAAGCAATGCTGCACACAAAAGGTTGATTCCCCTTTGGAAAAGGAGCGATAAAAATGAGACTTAGCAATGGCGATGTATTGATGAGTTGGCCGCTGAAAAAGCATGTAATCAGCGCCGGATGGTGGTATAATAGCGGAATTTTGCACCGGGCTATTGATTTTGGTGATACGCCGGTTGGAACCCCGGTTTATGCTGTCGAAGATGGTGTTGTTAGTATTTGTTACCACTGGAATGGTAAAGTAACCCAAGGTGATACGAATAGTTACGGCAATATGGTGAAACTAAGCCACGATGCTTATAAAGGCGGAAGCTTGGAAACTTTGTACGCTCATTTGAGCAAAATTGTGGTAACAAAAGGCCAGAAAGTAAAAGAGGGAGACCTGATTGGCTACAGCGGGCAGACCGGAAACTGCTACGGGCCACACCTGCACTTTGAAGTGCGGTACAAGGGCCAGAGAGTGCACCCATTGAACTGGCTGGATGACGATTTTACCAGCAAGGTGCCGCAGAACCGGTTGGGAAGTTATGTGAGCGTAAAACGGAAGGGCGAACCCACTGCAAACCGAACGATGCAGCTACTGACGATTGGGCCGGTAAGCAGCGGTGATGCAATGAAATTTTACGAATTGGCGAATGAATTGGGGCTTGTAAGTACAGGGCTATATAAAGCGAAATATCGGTGAGGAAAAATCAAAATGGTGGTAATACGGCATAGAGGGGATTTGAAAAAGACCCGAAATTTTTTGGAAAAAATTGTATGCCGGAATTACCGGGACGTTTTGGAGAAATACGGAAAACGCGGAGTAGATGCTTTAAGTGCCGCAACACCAAGAGATACTGGAAAAACAGCAGGCAGCTGGGAATACGAAATTGAGCAGACCCAGACAGGCTATACGATCGGATTTAACAACACAAATTTGAATCATGGGGTTAGCATTGCCTTGCTGCTGCAATACGGACACGGAACAAGAAATGGCGGATATGTGGAGGGGATAGATTACATTAACCCTGCATTGCGGCCGGTATTTGAAAAATTAGCGGATGAGGCATGGCAAGAGGTGGTGAGAGGATGAGCACGAGTATTGACCAGCGAATTGTAGAAATGCAATTTGATAACAATCAGTTTGAACGTGGAGCAAAGCAAAGTATTGAAACGTTAGACAAACTGGACAAAAGCCTTGATTTGCGAGAAAGTGCTAAAAATTTGACCGCTTTGAGCGATGCCGGGAAAAATTTTAATATGGATGGCGTTGCCAGCGGTATTGAAATTGTTCAGCAGAAGTTTTCGGCCCTGGAAATTATGGGCATTACTGCGCTACAGCGGATTACGAATCAGGCAATTACGACTGGTGAAAATTTGGTAAAAAGTTTGAGTTTGGACCAGATTGGGGAAGGCTTTGGGAAATACGAACAAAAGACGACCTCGGTTCAGACGATTGTAAACGCTACCGGAGAGAGTATTGATTCTGTTAGTGAGAAGTTAGCGAAACTTAACTGGTTTACGGATGAGACCAGTTACAACTTTACCGATATGATTGGTAATATTGGTAAGTTCACCTCCATGGGCATCGACCTAAATACGAGTGTTACCGCCATGGAAGGTATTGCTAACTGGGCTGCCATCAGCGGACAGGGTGTGAACGAAGCAAGCCGTGCTATGTACAACTTGAGCCAGGCGATTGGTGTTGGTGCGGTTAAGTTGATGGACTGGAAGAGCATTGAGAACGCAAACATGGCCACCAAGGAATTTAAGGAAACTGCGATTGAAACTGCGAAAGCGCTTGGTGAATTAAATGCTCAGGGAGAAACCGCAAAAGGCACAGCAGTTACAGTTGAGAATTTCTCCTCCACTTTGTCTGATGCGTGGTTTACAAGCGATGTTCTGCTGAAAACCTTAAATAAGTATGGTGAATACGCCGATGAGGTTTACACTGTTGCAACGGAAAAAGGATTGACCTGTGCACAGGCGATGGAACAGGTAAACGGCGAAACGATGAACCTTGGTGAACGAGCATTCAAGGCTGCGCAGGAAGCAAAAACGTTTACCGATGCAATTAATTCCGTAAAAGACGCGGTGAGCACCGGATGGGCCAATACGTTTGAAATCATCTTTGGCAATTACGAGGAAGCCAAGAGGATGTGGACTGATTTGGCGAACGATCTGTATGACATTTTTGCCGGAGGAACGGATGACCGGAATAATTTTCTGGAACAGGTATTCGGCGCTAATAATGCTTCGATTGATGAAACCGCCTGGAGCAAGTTATTTCAAAATGGAATTGGTGGAGATGCATTCAAAAATGCGGTAAGCGAGACTGCAAAAGCGCATGGCGTTGCAATTGATGAAATGATTGCCCAAGAGGGAGACTTTCAGGCAACGCTAAAAAAGGGATGGCTTACCGTTGATTTGGTTAAAGAAACACTAGCGAAATATAATGGCGAGGTTGTTACCAGCACAGAAAACGTAAACGATAAACTGGCCGAATTCAACGATTTGGCAACCAAAGTTATTAAAGGCAGTTATGGGAATGGTGCTGCCCGAAAGAAGGCGCTGGAAGAAGCGGGATATGATTATGCTCAAATCCAGGGCATGGTAAATAAAGTTTTGGCCGGAACCCAGTTGACGGTTGAAGACTTAACAGAAGAGCAGCTAAAAGCTGTTGGCGCTACGGATGAACAGACCAAAGCTTTGCAGGAATTAGCAAAACAGGCCGAGGAAACAGGAACGCCTTTGAACGATTTGCTGGAGGAACTAAACAGACCCACCGGACGAGACTTAATGATCCAGAGCGCTGCGAATGCGTTGCAGATGGTAAAGCAGCAGATGGATATTGTGAAAGGAAGTTGGGATGATGTGTTCCCGCCGGTTACGGCAGAACAGGTTTATAAGCTGATGCAGCGAATTGAGAAGCTGAGTGAAAAACTTGTACTGAGCGATGACAATGCGGATAAATTGAGCCGAACATTGAAAGGCTTATTTAGTATTTTTGGCATTGTAAAAGATGGCGTAACCAAATTAACCAAAAGTGGTCTTAAGGTTTTGAACGCTTTGATTGGCGATGTAAACCTGAATATTTTGGATTATACCAGCAATATTGGAGACCACATTGTTGGCCTGAGGGAGTGGCTGAACACCAATACCGAGCTGAATGCGGTGATTGATAAAGGAACCAGCTTTTTGGTAAATGGGATTACCAAGGTGAAAAGTTTTGGTGCTGAGCATCAGATTTTGCAAAAAAGTATCAACGCAGTACGAAATATTTTGACCTTGGCGATTCAGACCGGTAAGAAATGGTTTGAGAGTTTTAAAGAGCTGCCGACAGTTCAAAATGGATTTAAAAAGTTAAGCGAGATGTTCCAGGAAGGACTAAAAACGGGAAAAGAGTTAATTGATGAGTTTAGCCCGGCATTAGAAGACTTTTTTGAAAAACTGACAAGTACTGACGGAATTACCTTTGACGATATTGTTCAACTGTTTGAGAATTTAAAAATTAGCGGTGGACAGGCCCTTGATACTTTAAATCAGAAATGGGAACAATTTACTGGAAATTTAACTGGATTTAAGACAAATATTGATAATACGATCGGGCTTGTTAGAAACAAGTTTGAAGACGCTAAGAAAGCGGCAGATGAGTTTTTAGGCGGACTGTTTAGCACTGCAAATACAAAGCTAAGCAAATTCGGGCTTACTAAATTTATTGGAATTTTGGTAAGTGGTGGTGTGCTGAAAACATTATATGACTTGAGCACGGTATTTGGCAAGGTAGGCAAAGCAACGGATAGTATTAAAGATACTGCTGTTGGTGTGCTGAAAGAACTAAAGAACGTGCTTGTTGCCTACCAAAAGCAGTTGATGGCAGGCAGTTTATTAAAAATTGCTGGTGCTGTTGCAATTTTGGCTGGCAGCTTAATCGCTTTAACATTTGTTGACCAAGACAAACTGCTAAAATCTGCTGGTATACTTGGAAGTCTTTCTTTGGGATTGGCTGCCTTGGCAACGGGTATGGCGCTTTTAGAGAAGCACGGTAAACTCGGAGACCCCAAGGGATTAAGTGTAACAGTGCTTGCTTTAAGTGCTTCGATTTTGTTGATTGTAAAAGCGATGAAGGATTTGGAAGGGTTTGATGATAAAGCCCTTCTGGATCGGATGAAAGTGCTTGGTGGAATTGCGGCTGGATTACTGGTATTTGTTGCCGGAATGAATGCCGTAAACAAATATATTGGCACAGGCAGCCCTTGGACCGCATTACAGTTGGTTGCGCTTGCGTTAGCACTAAAAGTAATATTGAGCACATTGCAAGGTTTGGAAGAATACAACATTGACACCTTAATTGAAAGCGTTAAGAAAATGGCGCTTTTGATGGGGAGTGTTGCACTTGCTGCAAGTTTGGCTGGTAAAGGCAGCTTTGGCGGAGCGGTAAGTATTTTGGCATTTGCTTTTGCACTGAAATACTTTATCAGTCTGTTCAAAGAAGTTGCCGAGCTTGATATGAGCAATATCCAGGATAACCTCGGAAGCTTTGTGGCTGTGTTCGGAACTTTTGGTGCAATGATGGTTGCCAGCAGCAAAGTTGGCGCGAATGCAAGTAAGGGCGGCGCAGCAATTTTGATGATGAGTGCCAGCTTGCTGATTATTTTGGAAGCGTTCAGACAGTTGAGCGAATTGAACCCGGAAGACGTTGTAATCGGAACAGCTTTCGTTGCAGCGGTAAGCGGTTTGTTTGATGCCTTTATGTATTTTAGTAAATTTGCCGGGGATAATGTGCTTAAAGCTGGTGGCGGTATTGCAGCAATGAGTGCTAGTTTACTTTTGGTAGCTGGATCAGTAGCAATATTGACCGCGCTGGACCAAAGCAAACTTGGGAATGCCCTTGCTTGCTTAACCGTTATTGCGGGATTACTAAGCGGAATGATGGTGGTGAGCCAATTTGCAAAGGGTAGCGAGAAAGTAATTTTATCCCTTGGCGTTGTGGTTGCCGGACTTGCGGCAGTGATGTTTGCCATGAGCATGATGGAACCCGATGAGCTGAATAATGCGACGAATGCTTTGAGCAAGCTGATGGTTTGCTTTGGTGTTCTAGTTGGTATGAGTGGGTTTACCGGGAAAGCTAACGTTGCGCTTGTGGCTGTTACAGCAGCGGTGGTTGCGCTAGGGTATCTGCTATCTGTAATGCAGGAGAAAATTACCAACACCGAAAAACTACTGCCGATTGCGGAAAGCTTGAGTTTATTGCTGCTTGCGATGAGCGGCGCGATTGTGATTTTAAGTGCGATTCCGTTTGCTAGTGCGGTTACGGCAGCGGCGGATTTGGCGGCTTTTATGGCAATGATAGCCGGGGCGATGGAAGGTATTGGCTTTGTTCTGCAATATGTGGACGAAGATGGGGCCAATATGGACCGCTTTGTCAATTTTATGAACCATTTTGGTTCTGCTATTGGTGGTTTTATTGGTAATTTTGGTGCCGGACTGACGGATGGATTTGGCCGAATTGGTGAAAATCTGAGTGCCTTTGCCAAAAATGCTACGGATTTTATTGATATGCTGGATAAAGTGGACAGCAGTAAAATTGATGGTGTAAAGAATTTGGTTGATGTGGTTACCACGTTGGGAGCTGCGCAGATTGGAAATGCCATAAGCGGACTGAACAATCAAAATGGATATGAATGGTTTAAAGATGCTTTGAACCAGATCAGCCTTGGCTTTGACGCACTCAGCACAAACATGAAGAGCGTGAGCATTACCGACGTAAACAAGGTAACGAAACTGACCGACGCTATGGACACTGTAGCAGAGTTTGCTACGAAGATACCAGCTACTGGAGGAAAACTACAAGAATTTTTCGGCTCTAAAAACCTGGATAGCTTCGGGCAAGGGCTAGTGAGTTTTGGTGGATATTTTGCAACCTATGCAGAATCCGTAGCCGGAATTGATACGGAGGTTGTTACTGCGACAAGTGCGGCAGCAAAGACCATTACTGATTTTGCAAGCGCCATTAATGGCAGTGGGGGATTTTTGCAATCTTTTACTGGCGAAAAGAAGCTTGATAATTTTGGCTCAGAGTTAGCAGTATTCGGTGAAAATTTTGCTATTTATGCAAATAATGTTGATGGGATTACAGAAGAGCGTTTGGCAGGGTCGAGTGCAGCAGCACAAACAATTATTGAGTTTTCTAATGCTCTTAATAATAGCGGCGGATTCTTACAATCCTTTACCGGCGACAAGAAACTCGATAGCTTTGGTTCTGAATTGGCTGTGTTTGGTGAGAATTTCGCAGCATATGCTAATAGCGTCGATGGCATTACCGAAGAAAAATTAGCCGCATCGAGTGCAGCCGCCGACACAATCATCCAGCTGTCTAAGGCGATTCCCAATTCTGGCGGATTAGCTAGTTTGTTTAGCGGTGATAATAACATCGGAACATTTGGTGAGAACTTGGCCGATTTTGGTGCAAATTTTAAAACATATTATAATAACATTTGTAATATGGACCCAAAAAAGTTGATGTTTGCAATAAATGGTATAAAAGGACTTGTCGACATTGTTGACCTGTTGGATGGCAAAAATGTAAGTCAACTTTGGACCATGGGCCAAGCTATGCAAGACTTGTTCAGCGTTGATGAAGGCATGTATAACAATCTGGAACTGCTTTATTCTAATATGCAGAAGACCGGTGAAACAATGATTGACCGGTTGATGCAGGGGATTACGAATAAGGCACCTAATGTTAAACTGACTGCACAGCAGACGATCACTAACATTATTGGAGACATGGCAACCCAAATCGGTACAGACCAGACTGTTGTGATTCAGGCTTTTGAAGGAATGCTGAACGCAGCTATCGAATATCTGGATAGCCGTAAAGAAGATTTTGGCAAATATATCAGTAGCGTTTGCGATGAGATGATTACTACCATGAGTGACCGGTATGACGATTTTGCAAATGCTGGCAGCTATGTGATTGCTGGATTTGTTAAAGGTATGAAAGATGCCAAGATGGATGCTATTACGGCAGCAAGTAACATTGCTTTGGACGCATACAGTGCGGCTTGCGATACCCTTGATATACACAGCCCCAGTAAAAAATTTGCCTGGATTGGTATGCAAACCGATATGGGATTGGCTCAAGGCATGTTGAAGTATGGGCGAGTGGCAAAAGAAGCTGCCAAACGAACCGCGAGCGAAACCGTGAACGCTGCGCAAAACAGTATTTATGGAATCCGAGGCATGTTTGATGGAATTGACCTGACACCGGTTATCTGCCCGATTGTGGATTTGGATGCTGTAAAAAATGGTGTTGCCCAGCTGAATGGTATGACAACCGGAATGAACACCGGGCTGCGGCTGGATACCGCGTATGCTTATGTGAGTTCTGCGGCTGCCAGTATGGATGCCAAGAAAGCAAGTGAAAATCAAAATGGATTGGAAAAGATAGCGAACGAGTTGAAAGCACTGCGGGATAACCCGCCGGTTACGATGAACAACAAATTTGACATTACCAACCCTGATCCGGAAGCTGTTGCCAATAAGGCGGTAAGCAAGATTGTACGACAGATCGGACGAGATACCAGCAGAGGATAATGAAAGGAGTGCTCCACAATGGGAGTGATTGTTTTTAACGGTGTGAGCAGCGCCGATTATGGGATTGTTGTGGAGCATTTCCCCGATACCAGTATGCCCCAAAGAGATTATGGCAAAACGCACGTTACCGGACGTAATGGAGATATTGTTACGTACGCTTATGATTCTTTCGGGAATGTTGAGCGAAATTATGACGTGGCTGTTGCTGATAAAAAGTTTAGATTTCATGAATTAGCAGATCGGATTTCGGATTTCTGCCATTCTGGTACGGGATATTGCCGGTTGGAAGACAGCTATGATCCGGAGCATTACCGAATGGCAATGTTTAATGAGGCTGGTGACATCACGAATATTTTGGACCATGGAGCAAGGACGACACTGACGTTTGATTGTAAACCAGAACGGTATTTAAAAATTGGTGAAAAGAAAATCAGTTATGATGTGAGCGATAATGAGGCTATTGAATATAGTTTTTACAATCCGACGCCATACCCCGCAAAGCCAATTATCCGACTTTATTCAACCGGCGGTGGTAATGTGATTTTGAAATGGACGGCAAACAACCTCCAGAATGATTTTGGCATTACGCTGCGAGATATTGCCAATGATTGGGTTGAAATTGATTGCGAAAAAGAAACAATGTACCAGTGGCTGTATGGTGAAAAACAGTGGCTGAACACGAGAACAACTGCTACAAATTTTCCGTTTTTGGGAAAGGGTGAGAATACTTTCCGATTTGAAAAAGATGGAACTGAGCAGTTGGGTATTAGCAAAATGGAAGTAATACCGAGGTGGTGGCGGCTATGATGCTTAAAATTTACCTTGACGGTGATACCGATAAGGAATTTGTAGCCAACAATGCAAACGGCGTATTGAGCGATGCCGTTAATGTGCGGGTTACAAGAGAACTGAATTATAAGGATAAGCGCGGCGGAACTTATGAGTTGACGTTTGATTATCCTTATAATGGAGAGCTGTTTGATGAATTAAAATTCCGGTCGATTGTTGTTGCGGAACCATATTATGGCGGAACACTGCAAAAATTCCGGATTGCAGAAAAATCAAAGGCCGAAGGGGAACTTGTCTCGGTACGATGTACCCATATTGGCTATGACAAAGAATCCCTGGCGATTGAAGGGACGGGTGTGGAGCAGCTGCAAGGTTCAACTTACGGCTTGACGCAGGCATTGATTAACATTGCTGCCAGCACCTTACCCGGAACCAGGCGAAATGCTTTGAGCTATGAAGTAATGAGTGATTTAAGCAATTATCAAGACAGCAAGGAGTTTTTGCATACATTCACAAAATCCCTATATGATATTTTATATGATACCGATACTGGATTGATGGATTTGTATGATGGGCTTGAGTTTGACTGGGACAACGAAAAATTGCTTGTTTACCGGCAAATGGGAAACGATACAAATTTTGTATTTGACGACCGACACAATGCTGTGGATGTAGAAGATACGGCGAAACTAAGCGATTATTTTACCGGTGGTTTTGCTTATTGGTATGGATACAAATACCACCATAGCGGTAAATGGATCGGAACACCGCAGCTTGTTGCCGGGCAGCAATATACTGTGATTACCGGCGGCTGGGATGCACAGGATAGTGTTTTGGTGCAGCTTGATTTGGATAGCGGTGCGGAATGGGCAACCGGGGAACGAATTTATTTGATTGGTTATGGGTATCAGGTTTTGACATTTACACCAACAAAAAATCTGAATGTTGCAATTAGCACGAATACCGATCAGGTGGATACCAGCAGTGTAAAGCTATATAAGGGCAATGGAACAACTGGTGAAGAGATCCCGTTGACTGGCGATTGGAAAGACGGGTATTGGCTTGGAACCAGTGATACGGTTGGTACCTGGATTGACAGTTCTACTACTGGGTATGATAAGAAAGTATATGCTGACCATACGGATGAAGCAGTTATTAACACAAAATATGATTACTCAAAGCCAATGATTATTGATGCTTCCGACGCTTTTGATTCTAAGCCTGACGGTGATAAACTTTATGCTTATGCGCGAAAAGTGATGACACCGCTGCAAAAAGATGCGGTAGAAAACACGATCAATTTTACAGTTGTGTTGGACCCCGATAGCGAAGAAGCAAAAACGTTGCGACTTGGAGACCGGGTAAGAGCGAAGAGTATTTATACCGGTACGGACCAGAAGGTACGAGTAACAAAAACTGTATATAACCCGATTGGACGGTATTATACCGAAATTGGCGTTGGTGAACCAGAAAAGACGATTACAGAAGCAATTATTGGTGTTGGAAAGTGGGGCGGTTAAATGGTTGTTACGAAAACTTTTGACGTTGATCTTGTACGGCTGGCAATTCCGCTTACCTGGGCTTATATGCAGGGAGATGCTAATTCACGGGCGATTTGTTACCGATTATATGCAGATGGATTGAGTTATGAAATTCCATCAGGTGTTAGTTTACGGATTGCTTATGAAAAAGCAGACAAAACAAGCGGTGTTTATTCGCAGTTGCCAGACGGCAGTTCAGCTTATGAAATCAGCGGGAACACCGTTACCATTCGTTTAATTGAGGATATTAGTGCTAAGAGCGGGATGGCATTGGTACAGCCGATTTTGTATGATTCTGATGGAAATGTTCTTGGAATTTGGTCTACGGATATTATTGTGCGTAGAGGAGTAAATAAAGAATCGAGCTCAACAGGAGTAAATTATTCCAGCTACGAAAATGATATTGGAACCCTGCAAGCAAAAGTAAAACGGTTGGAAAGTTTGGTTGATGGTGGAAGTACAACAGAAACATATGGCGTTACGCAATCATGCACAAATTGTACTAGTTCATCAAACGTTTCGGCAGTGAATAAAAACGATTCATTTACAGCAACATATACGCCAAATTCCGGATATTCTTCTGTTAGTTTGGTTGTTAAGATGGGTGGAACGGACATTACAACAAGCTCTGTGAGTGATAATAAGGTGACAATCAGTAAAGTAACGGGAAATGTTGCGATTACCGCAAATGGTGTGCAAAAGATTACTTACACCGTAAGTTTTAGCGGGGTAAGTGGAATTGCCAGCCAGACCGTTGCTGCCGGAGGGTATGCAACCGAACCGCCCACTCCGACCAAAGACGGATATGTATTTGATGGATGGTATAACGGGAATTCAAAATGGAATTTTAATACCGATAAAGTAACAAGCAATATTACTTTGACTGCGAAATTTAATGAATTGACAAAATATACCATCACGACAAATTATAGTGAAAGCGGTATTCCAAGTAAGACCACTACCGTAAATTCCGGTGAATCATATTCAGCCACTATTGAAATCCCCTCAAATTATGCATTTAAATCGGCAACTGTGAAGATGGGCGGAACGGATATTACATCGACTGCGTTGAGCGGAAAGAAAGTTACGATTAACAAAGTTACGGATAATGTTGTAATTACCGTAAACGTAAATCAAACTTTCCAGATTATTACAACAACTCGTGGGGTAACCCTATCTAATACAACAAGTGTTATTGCAAAGGGATCTAGCTACGAATGCACGGTAACTCCCACTAGCGGATACAATGCCGTGACAATTACAGTACGCCAAGGAAGTTCTAACGGCACCGATGTTACGGACAAATATGTGAGCGGAAATAAGATCAATATCCCTAGCGTTACATTTAATGTTTATATTGCCGCAACTGGTTACGTTAAGCAGTTTGACGTGACAAATAACTTGACGAATTGTACGACGTCGAATAATGCAACGACCGTGGAAGCTGATGCGTCTTATATAGCAACAGTTACTCAGAGCGGGGATTATAAATTAAAGGCATTAACGGTAAAAATGGGTGGAACCGATATTACCAATGATGTTGTAACGTATTCTACTGGATCTTATGGCGTTCGGACCTATATTTCTGCGACAATCAATATTCCAAAAGTTACAGGGAATGTTGAAATTACCGGTACTGGTGCTATGTGGCACTGGATGAAATTAACGTACAGTAGTTGTTCAACGAAACAGACAACAGGGTGCGTTGACAACGGTGTGCATGCTAACTACGCTTGGGATGGCGATACATTCATTCAAGCGTATAAACCAGACAAAGGATACACCTCAGTTAGCATTACCGTTGAACGAGGACTTTCAAATGGAACAGATGTTACAAGCAATGTGGTTGGAAAGACTACAATTGATGGCATAAGTTATGATTCTGTTACAATTAGTAACGTAAAAGATGAATATTACATCAAGGCAAGCGGAACTAGGTAAGGGAGAGTGACACATTATGAACCCGCAGATGAACCGATACCAGAATCCATTCGGCGGTCAGATGAATGTTCCAGTGATTCCTGGAAAAATGGTGATGAACGAAAATGCTATTACGCCACAAGATATCCCGATGGATGGAAATGTGAGTTTGTTCCCACAGGCTGACTGGAAATGTGTTTGGGCAAAGTGGTGGAATTCCAACGGTATGATTTGCACCTGTAAATTTGTACCGGAAGAAACCAATGTAATTACGGAAAAGGCTGAAGAAAACCTGACAATTCAGGATTTGAAAAAACAGCTCGATAAGATTGAGCGAATGATTGAAAAGCCTTACCGAAAACCGTACAAGAATAATTACAAGAAAAAGGAACTACCGAAAGAAGAACCGGTAGAACCTAAGAAATAAAAATCAAAATGGAATAAAGGAGGAACTCTAGTATGTTTGATGCAAAACAGTTTGCTATGAATTTTATGAGTCGGAATCGAAATCTTCCGAATAACCCGATGATTCAGCAGTGCACCACTCTGATTCAGACCGCTAATGCAGAACGGGGGGAAGAAATGGCAAACAATATCCTGAAAAGTTACGGGATTAGTAAAGAAGAGGGAATGCGGATGGCGAAACAGTTTTTCCATATTTCCGGGTAAGATTTTAAAAGGATGTTAAAAGAGACCCGTAACCACCGGTATGATGTGACACCGGATAGGACGGGTCTTATTTTTTGCAACAAACGGCTGAATGGATGGAGAAATCCCTTTGCGCGCGGGGATGACTTTGGAAGTTTTGCTGTTTGAAATTTTATTTTTTACACATCAATTTTTTGATGAAGGAGGAACGTTTTATGTTTAATGGTGGTATGACTATGGGTCCGAGTCTGGCTGATATTGCGGCAGTTACCAATCGCCAGAATGATGACGGCAATGGCTTTAACAACGGTTGGTGGATTCTGATTCTGCTGATGGCGATGTATGGCGGTTTTGGCGGCTATGGTTACGGCGGTTATGGAAATAACGGTCGTGAAGCAACCGCTACTCAGGCAGACATTCAGCGTGGATTTGACACCCAGGCAGTAATTTCTAAGCTGGACGGTATTAACTACGGTCTGTGCGATGGTTTTTATGCTGTGAACAACGGTATGCTGACCGGTTTTAATGGCATTCAGATGAACATGATGCAGGGCAACTTTGGTTTGCAGCAGGCGATTAATGCGAATAATATCGCGGCCATGCAGAATGCAAATGCCTTGCAGACCCAGCTTGCGGATTGCTGCTGCCAGAACAAACAGGGTCAGGCACAGATCATGTATAACATGGCAACTGACACCTGCGCGATTACGACTGCGATCAACAACCAGACACAGGCAATTATGCAGAACGACAACAACAATTATCGGGCATTGCATGACGAAATGGTTGCAAACCGGATGGCGGATAAGGATGAGATTATTGCCCAGCTGCGTACACAGTTGAATAATTGCACCCTTGCGGCAAGTCAGCAGGCACAGAATCAGTATCTGATTTCTCAGCTTCGTCCCTCCGCTAATCCGGCTTATATCGTTGACAATCCCTTCCGAAGCACCGGTAATCTGCCTTGCCAGCAGTCTACTTGCTGCAACGGTTGAGTGCTGTAAATCAAAATGGAACGTGGGAGGGTGCTGAAAGGTGCTCTCCCACCTATTTTTGATAATTCCTTGAAGGGAGGAAAACGATATGATGCGATTAACCAACACCGCTGAACAGACGGTTGCGACTGGTAATTCGGTTTTATTTAATAGTGTAAGCAAAACTGGATGCAGCGAATGCCACCGGTCAGGAACTGGGTCTGTAAAAATGTGTCGGCGTGCGAATTATGACATTTATTTTAAAGCGAATGTGACCGGAGCAACTGCCGGAACTGCTGTGACCTTGGCCTTGGCGCTGAACGGTGAGGTAGTACCAAACACGGCAATGGTATATACGCCCGCTACCGCGAATGCGGTTGGCGAGGTAAGTATCAGTTATCCGATGTATAACGGATGCTGCGATTACGACCGAGTAAGCGTTGTGAACACTGGTACTGAAGATGTTATCATCAGTGCAAATCCGCTATTTGTTGTGCGGAGAACTTGCTGAAAGGAGGAGCAGAAATGAATGAAAAAGAGTATGGCTGCGAGGATACTTGCAGAATGCGGGAAAATCTGATCACCGAATTGGCTCCTCACATTTCGTCTGGTCTGCCAAGTTCGGATGTAGACGAAGCAGGTAAGGTTGTTGATATGATTAAGGACCTTGCTCAGCATGATTATTATATCGCGAAGGCTTGTTATTATGAAACTGTAACGAAAGCCATGAAGGACCGTACAAATCGCTACGGATACGTATCTGAGCCCAGCATGTACGATTGGAATACCGATGATAACATGCCGGCTTGGTGGAATGATATGAAATCTGGCGAATTTGACCCGCGGAAATACCGTATGGGGTATACGCCCAATGTAAATCGATTTGATGACGAGCGGTATGGAGATATTGACCGTTACGGCAAACCTTACCGCGAGTGGAAAGAATCGAAACGACACTATCATGATTCCAACAGTGCTACTGATAAGGAAGACATGACAAAACACGCGCGTGAACACATTGCAAATAGTGTTGCTACCATGCGAGAAATTTGGGGGAATGCTGAGCCGGAACTGCGTAAGCAGATGAAAGCCGACCTGCAAGCCCTGATTGGAGAAATGACTACCTGATAGAAGGTGGTCCGAACGGTTTATGAAGACGTTTACCATGAATGGATATTTATGGCGAATAATAATCGTAAACCCAGGCAGCACCCAACTTGTGGATAGAACCGGAAAACTTACCCTGGCGACGACAGACCCAACTGATTTGGTGATTTATATTTCTGGCCGCTTAAAAGGGGAGAAGTTTATGACCGTTCTTATCCACGAGTTGGGCCATGCTGCCTTATATTCTTATGGGCTGTTGGGTGATATTCACCGAATGGTGCGGCCTGAATATTGGATCGAAGCCGAGGAATGGGTTTGTAATTTAATTGCTGACTATGGATGGGTGATATTTAGAACCGCTTATTCCATAATGGGCGCGAATGCCTGGATGTCCATACCTTACGAGCTGGATCGAATAGCGTAAGGGGAGGTAAAAAAGTATGGAACCGTGGGTACAGATGGTGGTAACCATTGCTTGCAGTGTATTGGCATCAAGCGGCTTTTGGGCTTATTTACAGTCACGCCGCGACAAAAACGATGCAAAAACAAAGCTGTTGATGGGATTGGCACATGACAGAATTGTAAGCCTGGCAGATGAGTATACAAAACGTGGCTATATTACACGAGATGAATACGAGAATCTGCACGATTATCTTTATCTACCATATGCGGCAAACAAAGGAAATGGTACAGGTGAGAAAGCAATGAAACAGGTCGAACAATTGCCTATGCACGACCATCCGCATGCTTGAAAGGAGTGATGAAGAATGATGGATAACAAAATCTACGATGTTCTGAAGTGGGTTGCTCAGTATCTGCTACCGGCTTTGGCTACCCTGTATTTTGCGATTGCGCAGGTATGGGGACTGCCTTACGGTGAACAGATTGTGGGTACGATTACTGCAATTGACACGTTCCTCGGTGTAATTCTGGGGATTAGTACCGTGCAGTACAACAAAGCTCTGAACAGCGAAAAGAAGTAAACTTAGGTCCATGTAATATTGCGTTGGGTGATATTCCCTTATAAATTGAGGAACCCACAGATAACGCTTGACGCAATTATTACATGGACTTTTATTTTTTTCTATTCTAGAATAGAAACATGTTGTAAAATTTGCGAATTGTGGTATAATAAACCTATCAATAATTGAGCACCAAACCTACGAATACATTATACAAAGTTTGAGATTTAGACCGGTAATAGTACGAATTGCGTTATGAGAATTTAACCTGATATGTGTGATTTGTGGGACCGCGGCGATGTGGATACCCTGAACAGCTACTTTGGCTATACCATCCACAACCTGAGAGGAAAACCCACGAACAGCGAGTTCATCGCAATGATCAGCGATAAAATTTTTATGGGGCATAAACATCGTACTAACGCTATAAATAAAAATGTTTATAGGTTTATTTGATGTAAATCAACGTAATTTTTGAAAATTAAACCTATAAACAGTCCAAGTCTAAGCCTACAAACCTTTTATATTTGTTGGGTCCTGGTGCTCAGTAAATATAGGAGGTTTTTTATTATGTATTCGCGTGATGTCGAGACTTATATGAGTTATTGCGACCGTAAAGGACTGGCGCAGAGGACCTTACATAGTTACGATCAAACCCTACGAATGTTTGGAATGTATCTGGAAACAATCGGAATAAAGAACACAGAAGACATTCGACATGTGGATATCAGCAATTATCTCGACAGTCTTGTGCGAAGAGGAAAATACACGATTTGCACGGTCAAGAATCAAACGCGACCCAATTATCCGGAGAATAGAAAAGATTTAGGTAAACCGATTTCTGCTTGTTGTATTAACAATTATTTGCGGAATATGAATGCATTCTTTAATTGGTGTGTAGAAGAAGAATTTTTGCGAAAAAACCCAATCAAGCGAAGCGACTTTATTAAAACAAAAAGAAATGAAGTTGAGTTTATCGGCGACGAAGACTTTAAAATGCTGCTGGACTGCCTACAGCGAGATAAGTTCTTTGAATACCGAGATTGGGTTATCATTCAGCTTTTAATTGATACAGGCATGCGATGCGGGGAATGCTTACTAATCAAAATGGAAGACATTGACTTTAGAAAAAATGCGATTTTGCTTCCGGCCGAAAATACAAAAGGCAAGAAAGATCGATACGTATTCTTTTCAGCGCAAATGGAAAAGACACTTAAAAGATGGATTACATATAAGGACCGATACCGCGAAAGTGATTATCTGTTTTGCACGAATCAGGGAAAGGCTTTGGAAGTTAATAATTTAGAAGCTAATATAAGAAAATACGCAGCACGGGTTGGACTCAAAAATATTCATCCGCATATGTTCAGAAATAATTTTGCAAAACGATTCTTGAAAAGTGGCGGTGATATTTACACCCTCAGCCGGATTTTAGGCCACAGTAGTGTTGTGATTACCGAAAAAGCGTATTTGGATATTAATGAAGATGATTTGATGGAAATGTATGCATCCCATAGTCCTTTGGAAAATATGAAATATAAACCCAGAAATCACTAAAAATCGCAGAAGGTTTATTCTAGAATAGAGTTACTATCTTAAATTAGATTTTGGAGGTAACTACTATGGGCACAAGCATTCGATCAAATTTGAGCAGGAAGAATCGGTATTGGATTTCGAGGCACCGGTATTACGAGTTAAAGCATTTTTGTTTGCAATACTCTGAGTGGTTGACAGAATACCGGTCGATTGACGGATACCAGAAAAGTTCACGCATGAATTTGACAGGGGTAAAGAGCACGACGATTAGTGATGCGACCGAACGATTGACCGAAGCGAAGATGTATTACTTTGAACGGATGAACCTGGTTAAATCTCTTTGCAAAGAAGCTGATCCCGAACTATCAGATTATATCTTTAAAGCGGTTACGGAGGAGGTGTCTTATTCTACGCTGCGGACCAAATATGATATTCCTTGTTCTAAAGACTATTACTACGAGAGTTACCGGAAGTTTTTCTGGCTTTTGAGCAATGCGCGAAAATAACAGCTCCTTTAGTGAAGGGAGTGACTTTTATGATGCTAAAATTGTTTCATGTAGTATGGGGATACGATTACCGTATAGAATCATATGTTCCAGCTGCTAATGAAAATGACGCAGTGGAAAGGATATTACGATCTATAAAAAATCTATCTCCAAATGCTGAAATAAATGTTATTGAATGTAAAGAAGTCCTTTAAACGCAAACGGACTCTATGGAAACATAGGGTCTTTTCTTTTTTTTCGCGAAATAATCATCCGCTTAAATGAAAGCTATAAGCTAAATTTGAAAGGAGATTAAATTATGTTAAATACTTTTGAAAGAAAATTTGAGGTATTTGTAATTAAGTACGCAATTTACAGTTCTTTAATTACACAAAAGCTGATTATGTTCGCATTTAACCAGCATTTGGTAAAAGACAAGATTGCGGCTTGGTTATTAAACGTTGAAATGAAAAGATTTAACGGGTTAACGACCTATTTAAAAAAGCTTGTATGAAAAGAGACGGACTCTGTGGAAACATAGGGTCTTTCTTTTTGCGCGATTTTTACAGTTTCTATTATGGAGAAATCCAACATATTTTAAGGAGGAATTTATAATGCTGTTGAAAATTAGAAATTTTGTATGCTTTCCGATTGGATTTGTTGGAGCCATGATGTGGAACTCGGCTTTCAAAAAAGGAACACAAGATAATTATAACGATCTTACGTTTCTTGAGAAAGTAGGATTCAATATAATGGCTTGGTACATAATTAAAGGAGGGCTTATCAAAACAATGGAAGAAATTGGCCTTGATAAATTCACGAATATGTGACACTACGAAGACTCTGTGGAAACATAGGGTCTTTCTTTTTTTTTATTTTCAGGACGCAGGTGACGGAAAGGAGGTGTATATTGATATCTGAAAAATTCCCCGGATGGATTTTCTGAAAAACACAAACAAAAGGAGAATGTTAAATGTATGTTGCAATTTGCATTGGTTTGGTACTATTTTTTCTAATCGGGTTTATTGGCGGCCGGTATTACGGCGAAACGAAAACAAAAATTGCAGGCTATCTCAGAATTGATGTACGAGATGGCGATACAACCGTTTGGCTCGAATCGTTAGGTCCCATGGATAATTTGCGAGATGGTGAAAACGTTTGTCTTATAGTTAAAGTCGAAAATTATGGTGACGCGAAATAATCAAGCCCTTAAATGAATACTATTAAGGAGGTATTTCTTATATGGATACTTTGGAAACAAAACTGAACGAGTTGATTATGAGTGAGATTAATCGAACGAATGATCTGGACGGGAATGCTCGTACGGAGGCTGTAGATAATGTCTGCAAACTGTACCGCGTGCGAATCGAAGACACAAAGGCCCAAAGCGATGCTGCTTGTGCGAAAGCTGAGAAAGAAAATCAGGCTTTTGCTAATGCGGAGGAAGCTGAGGCCCGAGTGAAAGATCGTCGTTTGCGCGTTGGGATGTATGCAGTAGACACTGCGGTTGTACTTGCGACGTTCTTTACGGGTTTGAATTTCGAAAAGACGAATTGTATCACGTCGAGTTTTGTGAAAAATGTTATAAGAAAAATCGGATTTAAGAAATAATTCAAAGCTTGAGACTTTATGGAAACATAGGGTCTTGAGCTTTTCTTTTTGACGGTGTATACTAAATGATAAGGAGTTCCCTGAGGTGAAAGGAGTACGAAAATGAAAAAACTAGCATGGGTTAGCGCATCTCTGGCTATTTGCATTCTGCTGGCTGGATGTTCTATGGCAAAAGAAGAGAAAAAAGATACCACCAGTAACACGGCATCTAGTTCGATTTCTGAAGAAGCGGATAGTTCGTCTGAAGAGGAAGAAGAGGTTGACTTTAGCACGATTGATTATCCTGATTATTACGATGATTTTGAGTGGCCTGATATCGGAATTGCAGCAACATTGCCTACTCCCAAGAGCACATGGGGAAACATTTTTTCTGAAAGCAACGATGAATTCATGTGTAATGTTGGCAAATTAACAAAAAGTGATTACCAAGCATACATTAAAAAATGTTATGACGCTGGTTATAAAAATGATTACCAGAAAACCAGCTATTCTTTTACGGCTTTTGACGACAACGATTCCGAATTAACAATATATTTTATGGACTCGGTTAAAAAGATGGATATTACATTATATTCCATCAATTCTGATTCCAACTCAAAAAATTGGGACAAGGAGGGGAACACTACTTCTACCGATTCAACGGATACAGCGGTTTCGGATACCACCAACGAAGAGCTTGTTGACGGTATGCGGCCTGAATTTAAAGAGGCTGTAGATTCTTACGTAGAGTTTATGGATGCATATGTAGAATTTGTAGAGAAGTATCAGGCTGAAGATTCTCCGGATGCGGAAATGCTGAAAGATTATACCGATTACGTTTCTAAGCTTTCAGAAGTAAACGATAAATTTGATGCGCTTGATGATGGCGACATGAACGATGCGGAATCGACGTATTATATCAATGCCCAACTAGACATTACTAAAAAGCTCCTAGAACTCAGCACAAACAACTAAACATTTTACACAATGCCCTCTGAGCGAAATGTTCAGAGGTTTTTTTTTATTTGCCATGAGATATTATTACGAGAAACCAGACTTTTGGAAAGCAATGTTTGCAAAGACCTATGCCTGTAATCATCCATTATACTCAAAATGTACCCTTTATAAAATAAAAGATTACGGTTTAGCAGTGATTCAGCAGCGGTTTAACCCTGAAGCGAAGACCACTTATTGGACTGAAATCGATCCATGGCTTATTGATGAGATCTACATTCAGCCCGGATTCAAAAAATATTTTGATCAAATGAGCGGAATAGAACAAAGCGGCTTATATCCAACGGTAAATGTTCGACAGCTTATGTGGGCGCTTAGAATGAAACCGATGAGAAAAGAACGTTGGGAAACTGTATTTGACCGAAAAGATATCTGACAACAAAACACGCGAAAATTTCATAGCCTTTAGTGAAAGAACAATATAACTATTGTTACTAACAACTTAAAAGAAAGAGGAATTTATTATGAAAATGAAACTTTTTGCTGTTGCTACTATTGCTATGGTAGTTGCTGTTATCGTTATCATTATGAATGCCGTTTCTATGGATAAAAAAGTTGCTAATGCCTATGTCAAGGCTGAATTTGGTGAAAATTACACCGCAAGTGTGATTTACGACAAATACAACAAAGACGGGTATATCGACTTTTGTGTCTATGACGAAACTGGTCATTGCACTAATGATGTTCGTATCGACCGCGATTATTATGCAGATATGTACTGCTAAACAAAAAGACTGAGTCGTTGAATTATCAATGACTCTTTCTTTTTTTTTCGCGAAAAATTCAGCTCCTATAATGAAGAATAAACTACACTGTTTTAACATATAGGAGGATTGTTTATGTCTATCGTGATTATTGTAACGTGTGCGGTGCTTCTAATGGGGATTGGCCCCTGTTAAAAATATAGAGCTTATGGAAACATAGGCTCTTGCTTTTTACACGCGAAATAATCATTTCCTATGATGAAAACTAATTATAGGAGGTTATACTTATGGAATTTTTACTGATTATGGTTATTTTTGCATTGGGTTTGATTGCTCTGTTTGGTGCATTTATTTGTGGTGTCAAATGGGTGTTAAACGCAATTCGAAATTTCCTGCGGTGGCTTTTCTGAGAAACCAGTTAGAAAAAAAAGATTAGACTTTATGGTAACATAGAGTCTTACTTTTTACGCGAAATAAACAAGTTCTATTATGAGAGAAATCTCTAATTTATATTTTTGGAGGATTTATTATGACTTATAAGCAAATTGAAGCTTCTCGTGAAGCACGACTTTGGGTTGGACAAATTCTGGTCCCCGCAGTATCTGCGGCGGTTGCGGTATTGTCTATTCCGGAAGTTCGCGAAATGGTAGCTACAAAAGCTAATCAAGTTAAATACTCTATTGAAAATAAGATGAAGAGGTAAACTATCTCAAAGGAGTCTGTGAAAGCACAGGCTCTTATTTTTTACGCGAAATAATCAGGCTATATAATGGAAACCTTAACAATTTGAAAGGAGATTATTATGGCTACTGAAGAAATCAAGAAAATTGAAGAAGATTGCGAGGAGAAAAATGAAATGAAAAAGAAATCTTTTGGCAAAACTGGTTTTATTGTGATTGGAGCATTGATTGCTGGCGTTTGTGCCGGTGCACTGCTGAATCGTCGTAAAGCGGTTGACGAGGATGAAGAAACCATCATTTATGATCCGAACAACTGTTCAAGTCTTGAGGAAGTAGAAGACGAATCTAACGAAAACTAAGGTTTATTTTAAGACTCTATGGAAACATAGGGTCTTACTTTTTATAAAAAAGGAGAATATTATCATGAAATTCAATATGGCTTCTATCAAAGCTGCTAGTAAAATGGCCGAAAAAGCTATCATAAAAAATGCTCCTACGATTTTAACAATTTGTGGGGCAGCAGGTGCAATCGGCAGCGTTATTATGTGTGGAAAAGCTACGATTAAAGCTTGCGAAATTGTAAAAGAAAAAGAACCTGAGACGAAGCTTGACGTTGTAAAAGAAACGTGGAAGCTCTATATTCCAACGGTTACAATGACCGCAGCATCGGTTGTCTGCATTGTAGCATCGAACCGAATTAGCGCAAAACGCCTGGCCGGAATTGCGAGTGCATATGCTTTGAGTGAGAGTGCATTTAAGCGATACCGGGAAGCAACTGAAAACATTCTTGGTGATGATGAGCAGAAAGTTATTGACCAGAGTGCAATGAAAGTGGCAAGTCAGAATCCTGTCCCCAAAAATGATGTGATTATGACTGGGGATGGTGATATTTGGTGCTACGACTGTTTGAGTGGACAAAAGTTCAAGTCCGACCGCGAAACGATTCGCCGGATTCAGAACGACATCAATCAGTGTATCGTTTCCGGCGATGGTTTTGCAAGCCAGAACGAATTTTACTCTCAGCTTGGGCTGAATATGGTAAAAATGGGAGATTCGATTGGTTGGACCGTTGACCATCTACTTGATTTAAGTTTTTCTGGTCAGCTGGACGATAATGGACGGCCGATTCTTGTGATGGATTATAAGGTGACGCCAAAGCCGAAATTGGAGTGGGATTATTAAGTATGACGTCGAAAGAATATTACGCCAAATATATGAGTGCTGTGATAGATGCTTGCCGATACAACGATAAACCGGAAGCGCTGAACGAAATCGGACAAAATTTGGCAGAGGATTTGGACCGTGAGGCAATCCGTATTGCAAAAGAAATGAATCACGGTATGAGCACGAATTTTATTAAGATTCTCGCAAATCAGAATATGAAATGGAATTCAATTTGTAGATACTTTAAGAAAAAGCACGGATTTGAGCCTTTTGACGAAGATTGGTTTGCGTCAGAATATTGCGTGAAAAAATATAAAAATCTTAACGCGAAATAATCAAGTCCTTAGATGAAAGGAGTGATTTTAATGAAACTAAGCGCATTGAAAATTCTTGGTGGAGTCTTAACCATTGGCGGTTTGTTGCTGGAAGCAGCGCAGACCTTTATTGATGAAAAGGAGGAGGAAGAACGAGTAAACGATTTGGTTGAAAAAAAGTTTAACGAACTGAATAAACAGAGCGAGGGCTGAGCAAGCCCTTTCTCTTTTTCTTTTTAAAGGAGAACGATATGAATTGTAAAACAATGCTCAAAAATATTTCTAAAAAAGTGGAGAAGAATATGCCGACAATTCTGACGGTTGCTGGTATTTGTGGATTTTGGACGAGTGGATATTTGGTCTATAAAGCGACCCCTAAATATGAACTGGTACGAAAATCCTTGTGCGAAACTGGAGAACCGGAAAGGATTGAAATCGTAAAGTCCGGTTTAAAAATTTATGCGCCGGCGTTTATTACAGCAGCACTTTCCACGATTTGCCTGATCAGCGCAAATAGCATGAGCATTCATCGACATGCTGCATTGGTCGCTGCCTATGCCCTGTCTGAAGCCAATTTGAAGGAATTTAAAGAAACGGCTGAAGAACTTACAACGCCGAAACAATTTGAGAAGATTAAGGACGCTGTGGCTGTTAAGAAAATTGAGAATAATCCTCCTTCAAAACAAGAGATTATCTCAACTACTGGCGGTAATACACTTTGCTATGAAGTTGTAAGCGGTAGATATTTTCGGTCTTCTGTCAATGCAATTAAAAAAGCTGAAAACGAAGTGAATTCCATCCTTAATACGGAAGGTCAGGCCAGCTTTAACACTTTCTGTACGGAATTGGGGCTGGAAGAGTTGCCTATTGGTGAAGATCTCGGGTGGTCCTTTAACTTTGGCGGTCTAATGAAGGTTGATATTTCTACCGGAATTGCAAAAGACCTTAATGACGAACCGTGTCTTGTAGTCAGTTACGCAAACGGTCCTGACTACAATTACGATAACTTTTAACAATACGCGAAATATTCAGCTCCTTTAATGGAGTAAAAATCCAAAATTATTTTTATAAGGAGATTATTACTATGGATGAAAACAAGGTTATGAACGAAGAAATCGTTGAAGAGACTGCTCCGGTTACGGAAGAAAAGAATGATGATAAATCGGGTCTCGTTGTACTTGGTTTGGCGATTGTCGGCGGCATTGCCGTTGGGCGATTTGCTTTTAACAAAGGCAAGGAGGCTTTGAGGAAACTGAAACAAAAAGACGGACATCACTCTGGACGATTCCCTTGGAAAGAGACCGAAACTGTTGAAGAATCCGAGGAGGAAGAACCTGAAGAATAATTGGAATACTCAAAAGGAAATTCTATGGAAACATAGGGTTTCCTTTTTTCTTTTTGTCCGGTGATATTTTTATTATTTAAGAATTGCGAGGGACTATTTATGAAATCTTTTGGAGCATTTACTGCTGGTGTAGCCGTTGGAATTGTTGTCGGTGGAATTGGGCTTGTAAAAATCGCAACTAAAAATGAGACCATTAAAGACGCCATCAATTATGAAATTAAGAGACGTACGAAAAAAATTATTCTTGAATATGTCTCTGAAAGTTTGAATGAAGATGCCACTAGAAAGCATCCATCTTATGTATCTTATTATGATCGAGTGGCTCAGGAACCCGGCGTAAGGCGTTAATTCCTTTAAATAAAATAGAATAGAGGATGTTTATGAACGAATATTTATATGAAGGGCCGGTGCTGCAATTTGATGAAGTAATTGACCGCCATTATAAAGCAACAACCTGGGCAATTAGTGAGAAAAAGGCGCGAAGTAATCTAACTTATCGATGGAAAAAGAAGATGGGACTTGCGCCAAATACTATTATCCGATTGCCCGGAACAATTAAGAAACTTTGAGGTACGATATGGATTATAACAATCTTCCAGGCAACAGCCACAAAGAGAAAACCGGAACCACAAAGCAAAAACCACGAATGGAGAAAGTTATTACCGGCAGTGCAACGGCCAGAAAAAAAACACTAGGTCAGCAGATTAAATCTTTATTTGCGCTGGACAATAAAAAGGATATTGAAGAATATATTTTCACCAATATTTTTATTCCGGCAGCAAAGAAAATGCTGGATGAAAGCTTCTCCGGTGTGATTGATTTTCTTGGTGATGCTGGTAGGGCTTTAATTTGGGGTCCTAACGCAAAACCAAGACGGAGTAGCAATGCGAGAGTATCTTATACCTCGTATTCTTCCTATTACGACAGAAATGACAATTCTAATACGAAAACCCCGCCTGTAGCACGAATTCGTCGCGGATACCAGATTGATGACATTGTACTGCCAACAAAAATGGATGCTGATAATGTTTTGGAAAGCATGGAAGTCAGTATTGAGGAATTCGGCTGGGTTACGGTACTTGATTTGTATGATATGTGTGGTCGAGAAGATCTGATTCGAGAAACGGATAACGATTTTGGCTGGACTGACATTTCCGGCGCTAGAGCTGTTCGCGATCGTGATGGATGGATTCTCGATTTGCCGAGATGCAAGGCATTGAAGTGAGGGTGATATTTTGGAACATGTGAATCATCCTGACCATTATCAGCTTAATGGGATGGAAGCAATCGACATTATTGCTGCGGTGTCGAAGGAATACAATGGAGTAGCAGCGTTTGATGTAGGGAATGCACTGAAGTATATTGTCAGGGCAAAACATAAAAATGGCGAGGAAGACATTAAGAAAGCCGTTTGGTATTTGAATCATTTGCTGAGTTTGAATGATAAAAAAGACATCTTTGTAAAGGAGTATGACACAAATGAAAATCGCTAATATTTTTGAAAACGTAATGCGCACCGCTAAAGTTACCGGCCTGAAAGTTAAAAAAGCATCCCCCGAAATTATGGTGATTGCGGGTATCGGGTGCGGTATTGGTGCTGCCGTTATGGCCTGCAAGGCAACACTTAAAGTTGAAGAAATCATTACTGATGCTAATGATAAGATGGATATGATTAAATCGACCGCTCTTGATCCGACTTACTCTGACCGTTACAGCGAAGAGGATGCTAAGAAGGATAAAGCAATTCTGATTGGTCAGACTGCTGTAAAACTCGGTAAGCTTTATGGCCCGAGTATTGCAGTTGGTGCGGCTTCTATTGCGCTGATTTGCGTTGGTCACAATATCCTGCGTAAGCGCCACGTTGCTCTTGTTGGTGCTTATTGTGCAGTAAGTGATGAGTTTAAGAACTATCGTGCCAATGTTGTAAAAGAACTCGGTGAGGCTGCTGATAAGAAATTCAAATACGGTCTGAAGCTTGAAGAAATTGAGGAAAAGACCACCAACGACAAGGGTGAGGATGTAACCGAAAAGAAACTGGTCGAAACCTTTGGCAATAATTGGTCTCCGTATGCCAAATTCTTCGATGAATACAATCCGAACTGGGAAAAATCTGCTGATTACAACCTCTTATTCCTAACCAATCAGCAGAACTACTGCAATAATAAACTGAAAGCACAAGGATATTTGTTCCTGAATGATGTTTATGATTGCCTTGGCATCGACCGTACCCGTGAAGGCCAGATTGTTGGTTGGATTTATGATCCAAAGAAGTCGAACGGAGATAGCTTTATTGATTTTGGTATTTACAATGGTTATCGTAAGGCAAATCGTGACTTTGTAAATGGTGCCGAGCGTTCGATTCTGCTTGACTTTAATGTTGATGGTCCGATTATTGATATGATTTAACGGGTGATATTTACTGTGAGGAGGAAGAATTATGGCTAAGATTTTGGAAACCGTTTCTTACGCATTTGCCGGTATGGCGGGTCTGTGCTTTTTTGGTGGCGTGGCTGTATTGACCGGCGGAAAGGACGTAAAACATGGAAGGGCTGGACAACATCGTTGCAATGCTTGACTACATTCTTGACTCTAAACGTAAACGGCATATTATTGGCGGATTGCTGTTGAGTACTTCTGCATTATTTGCAGGCTTGGCTGCAACAGTCATAACAATACGAGAGGATGATAACGATGAATAAACTAGGAATCTTGATTGGCGCATTGGTTGGAACTGTAATTGGTGGTAGCATTGGTTGGTATCTGAGCCAGAAAAAATATACTAAAATTGCCAATGAAGCAATCGACGAGGCTAAAAAAGAGTATGATACTGCCATGGAAAAAGCCGGAGTAAAACCGAAACGGGTATTCCGCAAAAAAGAAACAGTAGAAAAACCTCCTGCGGATAAGCCTTTGGTTGAAACCTCCAGCATTCAATCCGAGATTGAAAAATGCGGTTATGCCGATTATTCATCGATGTCGGTTCCTTCTCGCAATGAGCCTTACGTTATTACTCCTGAAGAATTTGGAGAAATTGAGGAGTATGACAAGATTACTCTTACTTTTTATGCAGACAAAATTGTGGCTGACGAAAATAATGAAATGATGGACGACACTGAGATTCAGCAAAGTATTGGCTTTGAATCCCTTGGACATTTTGGGGAATATGAAGATGATTCTGTATTTGTCCGAAACGATAGACTGAAAACGGATTATGAAATTCTGTTGGATGAAGAAAATTACTCGGACAACTATTCTAAAAACAGTGGTCGCCCTTAAAAGGGAGGAAGAATGACTGTAGAAGATATTCGGGATGGGTACTATCATTGGCTTGTGCGAAAAGTTACAAAAAATGATAGTTATTCCAGACTATTACGACATTTGAACGAAATAGCATTCCGTTGGGATATTCCAATGGACGCTAACCGTTCAGAGGATGGATGCGATTTGCGGTATCGATATGGAAGCGCACTTGGCTATACACAGGCCGAGGTTGTAAATGCTCTTGACTGCCGAGATTGCTCTGTTCTTGAGATGATGATTGCCCTAAGTCTGCGATGCGAAGAAACCATTATGGATAATACCGATATTGGAAACCGAACTGGACTTTGGTTTTGGAACATGATCGATACTTTGGGCCTTGGCGGAATGATTAACGATAACTATGATGAAGCGTTTGTTGATGCAATTCTAATGCGTTGGATGGACCATCGATATTCTCCAAAAGGAAAGGGTGGTCTATTTTTTGTACGAAATCCGCCAAAAGATATGCGAACAGTAGAAATTTGGTACCAGATGTATTGGTACCTAAACGAAATTGGTTAAAGGAGAAACTTATTATGAACTTCTATCAGGATATGTTTAATCGCCAAGCTGCAAAAAGTTTTCGTGCCATTTCTCGTGCTTTGCAAGCAAATGATGATTTTACTCATCAGCTGGCGAAAGCGGTACGGCGTAATGGCACTCTGACCGGTGTTATGGGCTTTGCTATTGCAGTTTATATTTTGGGGAATGAACTCGATAAGATCCGACTCCAGAATAAAATCCAGGAATTAGCGGAACGGTCTTGCCAGTGCAGCATGCATCATGAGGAGGAAAAATAATGTAATGCTTGATTTTCTGAGAGTTACGTCTCAGCAGATCAAAAAGGGCGAGTGGGAAGTATATCCGATATTTGTAATTAAACGTTCCAAAGATCTTATGATTCGAGGCAGCGATTTTTATGCTGTCTGGGTTGAGGAACGTGGCCTATGGTCTGCGGACGAAGAAGATGTTATTAATATGGTGGATGCTGAGCTTCAAAACGAATACATTAAAGTGGAAAAACGGCATCCAGAAGACAAAATCGCTGTCAAGTGGATGTGGAATGCAAGAACCGGCAGCATCGATGCGTGGCACAAATACTGCCAGCGACAATGCCGGGACAACTACCAGATGCTTGATGAACGGGTGATATTTGCCAACGAGGAAATTAAAAAATCCGATTATGCTACAAAGAAATTAAACTATCCGATAGAGGAAGGTGATATTTCTGCATACGACAGCCTAATGAGTGTTTTGTATTCTCCAGAAGAACGCAAAAAACTTGAATGGGCAATCGGAGCAATTGTTACTGGCGATTCTAAAAATATCCAGAAATTTGAGGTACTATACGGTCCTCCCGGTTCTGGTAAATCGACGGTACTAAATTTGATTCAAAAATTATTTGATGGATATTACTCGGTATTCGATGCTAAGGCGCTCGGTAATCCTAATAATGCATTTGCGCTGGAATCTTTTAAACAAAATCCCTTGGTTGCCATTCAGCATGATGGAGATTTGAGCCGGATTGAGGACAATACAAGACTAAATTCTCTTGTTTCACACGAATTGATGACCGTAAACGAGAAGTTTAAATCTGCGTATTCAAATCGATTCCGGTCTTTTTTGTTTATGGGCACCAATAAGCCAGTACGAATCAGTGACGCAAAATCGGGTATTATCCGAAGACTAATTGACGTAACACCAACTGGCAACAAAGTTCCGGTACGAAAATACAATGAAGCTGTTAAAAAGATGGATTTTGAACTCGGAGCGATTGCCTGGCACTGCAAACAAGTCTATTTGGAAGATCCGGAATATTATGATGATTATGTTCCGATTAATATGATGGGGGCATCCAACGACTTCTTTAATTTTGTCGAGGATTCGTTTTATGTCTTTAATCGCGAAAATTGTACGACCTTAAAAACTGCATGGGAAATGTACAATCGATATTGCGATGAGGCGCGAGTCGGTTATCCATATACAAAACGACAGTTTAAAGAGGAACTTAAAAATTACTTTAAGGACTATGAAGAACGACATCAAAACGAGGATGGCAGCATGACACAAGGCTACTACTATAATTTTGATGGAAATAAATTTAACACAGTTGTTATTAAGGACGGGGGGAGGAAGGAGAAAAACGACCCCCCTGCCGAAAAAAGCTGGATTGAATTAAAAAAGCAGCATTCGCTTTTGGGTGATATTTTGGCAGACTGTCCTGCGCAATATGCAACTCCAGACGATAAACCGATGATGAAATGGTTTAGGGTTACAACAAAATTGCGGGATTTGGATCAGCATAAACTTCACTATATCAAGCTGCCCGACGAACACTATATCGTAATTGACTTTGATCTTAAAGATGAATCTGGATTTAAAAGTTTTGAGAAGAATTTGGCTGCCGCAAGCAAATGGCCGAAAACTTATGCTGAAACGTCTAAATCCGGAAAAGGAATTCATCTGCATTACATTTATTCTGGTGACCCCACAAAACTTTCCAGAATTTATGACGATAATATTGAGGTTAAAGTTTATACGGGTAATGCGAGCTTGCGGCGAATGCTGACTAGTTGCAATGACGTACCGATTGCTACTATTTCATCCGGACTTCCGCTGAAAGGAGAGGACAAGATGCTGGATATGAATGTCGTTACGACCGAAAAAGGTATCAGAACGACAATCAAACGAAATCTTGCAAAAGAAATTCATCCGAATACAACGCCATCGATTCAACACATTAAGCACATTCTTGATAAAGCATACGCTCAGGGGGTGCATTATGATGTGACTGATTTACGACCAGACATTCAGGCATTTGCTTTATCGTCCAGTCATCAGGCGAATGCTTGCGTTGCATTGGTAAATGAAATGCACTTTAAATCGGACGAACCATCAGAAACCGTACCTTGGGAAGAAGCTCCGATTGCATTTTACGATGTTGAAGTATTCCCAAATCTCTTCCTTGTAAATTATAAAGTAGCTGGCGAAGGAAAGAAAGTTATCCGAATGATTAACCCAAAACCGGCAGAAATTGAACAGATGATTACGCATTATCGTCTGATTGGCTTCAATAACCGAGATTACGATAACCATATGATTTATGCTTGCATGATCGGCTATACACCAGAACAGATTTATGAACTTTCGCGGAAGATCATCGTGGATAAAAGCCCGAATGCCAAGTTTGGTGAAGCATACAATTTAAGCTATACCGACATTTATGATTTTGCAAAGAAAAAGCAAAGTCTGAAAAAATGGGAGATTGCTCTTGGGATTCACCATCAAGAACTCGGCCTTCTTTGGGACCAGCCAGTGCCAGAAGAACTGTGGCCTAAAGTTGCGGAATACTGCGATAATGATGTACTTGCAACCGAAGCGCTGTTCGATTATGAAAAGATTCAGGATGACTTCCACGCCCGCTGCTCTTTAGCGAAAATTTCAAACGGAACACCAAATGACACTAATAATCAGCTTACCGGTAAACTAATCTTCCAGGGAGATAAAAATCCGCAGAAAGAATTCATTTACACCGATTTCACAACTGGTATGAGTTATAAAGCAGGTGATAGTACCGGTGTCTTTAACGAATGGAACCACTTTCCTGGATACGAATTCGTAAACGGTAAGTCAACTTATCGCGGTGATATTTTGGGAGAAGGAGGTAAGGTCTATGCTGATTATGGTATCTGGTACAATGTGAAGACGTTTGACATTGCCTCAATGCATCCACATAGTATCATTGCCTTAAATCTCTTTGGCGACCGTTACACAGCGCGATTTAAAGAACTGGTTGATGCTCGTATTGCAATTAAGCACCGGGATAAAGCAGCACTTCAAACGCTATTTGGAGGAGCCTTCGCGGAGTATGCTGATGCTTCTGATGATGAACTGAAGAACTTGGCAGGTGCACTGAAAATCGTAATTAACTCGGTTTATGGTCTTACCGCAGCACACTTTACCAATTTGTTCCGGGATGAACGAAATGTTGACAATATTGTTGCAAAACGTGGTGCACTGTTTATGACAGAACTTAAGCACCAGCTTGAACAAAAAGGCATTCATGTGGTTCATATTAAAACAGACTCGATTAAGATTGATAATCCAAGTCCTGAAACAGAAGCGTTTATTATCGAGTTTGGTAAGAAATATGGCTATGACTTTGAAGTGGAATCTGAATACAAAAAGATGTGCCTTGTAAATGACGCTGTATATGTTGCTTATACCAAAGATAACAAATGGACAGCAACGGGAACACAATTTGCCGTACCATATGTATTTAAAACACTATTCACGAAGGAGCCTATCGAGTTCAAAGATCTGTGTGAAACCAAGAATGTAACAGCAGGTGATATTTACCTTGATATGAACGAAGGGTATCCGGAAGTTGCAAATCTTGAAAAAGAAGCTGCGAAAATTAAAAAATCCGGTAATGAAGTTCCAAAAGAATTGCTTGATGACATCGCAAAAGGCCACAATCTTAAATTTGTAGGACGAGTTGGACAATTTTGCCCAATTAAAGAAGGATGCGGCGGTGGTATTTTGTACCGCATCCAGAATGGTAAAAATTACGCTGTTACCGGAACCAGTGGCTACCGTTGGCTTGAATCTGAAATGGTGCGAATGTTTAACAAAGAAGACTGCATCAATAAACGATATTATCAGAAACTGGTCAACGATGCTGTAGATGCGATTAACCAGTATGGGGATGCTAATTGCTTTATGTGTGTTGACGGAAACTGCGACGGTGATATTATCGCGTAATTATCAGATCCTATAACGAGAAAGACTCAGTGAAAACTGGGTCTTTTATTTTTTATAAAGGAGAGTACCGATGACTGCCAAACAAATTTTTGACGCAACAACCCTTTTGTACAAAATTCGTGATCCCACTGTAAAACGAGAACTTGAAAAGCTCTTTATTCTTGAAACCAAGAATTTACGAAAGGCAATCGGAGTTCGTTATACCGGAGAGCTTAAAGATCTTATTACAAACGAAAACGAAAAATGGAACAAAGTAAACCGTTACTATCGACTGACTTATGGTAAAAGTCCCATTGAAGAAAATGATTATACCGACCGAATTGCTCCGATGATGTATCCGTTTATGTTCAGTGTCGGCGTAAAAGATTTATCCGGAAAAGGAATGCCACTTAGTCTGTTTCATGTAATTTATTAATTTAAAGGAGATATTTATTATGATGAACGAAAAGAAAATGCCTTGGGGCCATATCAGCATTGAAAACACCACCATTCTTCCTGGTAGTTGGCGTAACTTTAGCGGCCGTGCGAGCCGCTTTAATGCCCAGGGTAGCCGTTTCTGTACGATTCGCATTGATGATTTTGACCTTGCTGAGCAACTGATTAACGAAGGTTGGCTCGTTAAACCGGTTATGAGTCGTGATCCGGACGTTACTGAACCGGAATGTTATACTCTGAAGCTCAAAATTAAGGTATATGACGATAGTATGCCTGATATTTGGGTAATCGTAGGTAATAAGAAACGGAAACTGAATGCAGAATCCCTCGCGATGCTCGATACAGCTGATATTATTGGCGCTGACCTTGAGATTCTTGGCCGTCCTACGCTCATGCACGAGGGCCAGCCTGATGAAAAGATGTGCTATTCGGCCCGTATTAAAGAAGCATACATCGTTCTGGCAGAAAATCGATTCTCTAAGAAATATGCCGATTATGAATCTGACGATGAAACGGATTTGCCGTTCTAAATTTTAACATAATTGTCTGACATTAAGGGTGCTAGGGGATTAACCCTGGTAAATGGCCTGGATTTGCCTGTTGTTACGGCAGCAGCCCTTTAGTAAAGGAGAAAACAATGAAAAAATTCACGTTAAAGGACGTTTTAGCATCTGCTGCGAAATGGGAAGTACCGGAAAAACGTGAAAATAAGAAGCTGGTTCGTACAAATCCGGTTAAAAAAGAAGAAACTAATCAGAACTCTGAACAAAAAGAACCAATAAAAGACTATAAAGCAGAATTTACAAAAACTTTTAATTCGATGGCCCCTTATAAACATCGTTTTCAAGTCTGGGAGGACTTTATTGTGCTTTCGGCTTGCTCATTATCTAATCGCGTTGATGGAATTCATTATGCAGAACGAGAAAAGATGTATATGGACAGAATTAAAACATATAAAAAAGAAGATGTCAATAAATTTGCAGACCTTTTAGCTCTTTTATGGCTCGAAATCGATAGAAATCCGCGGCAGGATGTACTCGGAGAGCTTTTTATGGTAATGGATTTTGGAGATAATACCAAAGGCCAAGTCTTTACACCTTACTCGGTCTGTCAGCTAATGGCAATGCTAACTGGAGGAGATGTTAAGAAGATTATTGATGAAAAAGGCTATGTTGGCGTTTGTGATACGTGCTGTGGTGCAGGTGCATTACTCATTGCAAAATGTTGGAACATTGCAGATGAACTTAAAAATGAGCACATTATCTGGCAGAACCACACTCTTGTCATTGGTCAGGATATCGACATGATTGCTGGACTTATGGCATATATTCAGCTTTCGATCATTGGAGCTGCGGGCTATATAAAAATCGGAAATAGCCTTACTGACCCGATAAAAACGGGAGATAAATTGGATAATTATTGGTTTATGCCGATGTTTTTTAACGATGTATGGCGCATGAGGGTTATGTTCCATAAAGCAGATGAATTACTGAAGGAGAAACCTGTATGAAGAAATTCTTGGGTTGTTTAATTCTTGCAATACTATTTGTTATTTGCGTTGTTTTACCGGTGATGACGGCATTCTTCGTTTTTGTTATTAAATTCGTTCCCAAAATGTTTATATTGCTTTTTGTAGCCCTATTCGTATTTGCTCTGTTTCTGATTGGAGATGATGATTAATGTCTAAAGTTACATTTGGAACCCCAAAATATAAAGTAAAAGTAAAAATGGAATCCGATGAATGTTTTTGCGGCATCACCGCATTCTATGAATTTCTGGCTAAACAACTGGGGTTTGGCGATAAAGTTTATGATGAAAATACTCTTTTTGATTGTAAAGCGGTTGAAGTATCTAAATCGGTGTTTGAGAATATCCGCGCTTATTATGAAGCGGAATACTTGGATAAATTCAAAAAGGAAGATGGATTTGCCGAATCGTTTGGGACTCTCTGGATTTGGTATGGGCCAAAAGCAACGCTTCCAGATGAAGGATATGTTGCGGTTGTAAATGCGCATAAATTTATTGCTGGGAAGGTACCAAAATGATACAGCTGCGAGATTATCAATTAAAGGCTTTATCAAAAATGAAGAACGGCTGCATCCTTTGCGGTGGCGTTGGCTCCGGTAAAAGCATTACGGCATTAAGCTATTATTATTTACAAAACGGTGGCGATATTTCCAGCTTAACCGGAGAAACTAACTATAACCCGATGGATGACGCTAAAATTAAAAATCTTTATATCATTACGACTGCACATAAACGAAACATTTTGGAATGGGAAAAAGAATTAGCGCCATTTCTTCTTTCGACAGATTCTGAAACAAATTTATATTCTAATATAGTAGTAGTCGATAGTTGGAACAATATCAAAAAATATCAGAACATCTATGGGGCATTCTTTATTTTCGATGAAAACCATGTTACGGGATATGGGGCCTGGGTAAAATCCTTCCTGAAAATCGCTAAGAAAAATGATTGGATCGTTCTAAGCGCAACGCCTGGAGACAGTTATAGCGATTATATTCCGGTATTTATTGCAAATGGTTTTTACAAGAATAAGACCGAATTTTCCAATAGACATATTGTTTATGATGGAAGAGTTCAATTTCCAAAAATCGACCACTATGTTAATACCGGAATACTAAATCGATATCGCCGAAGCATTTTGGTACCAATGGATTTTGAGCGGGATACTGTAAGTCATCATTCTGATATTTATTGTAACTACGATAAAACCGAATATAAAAATGTCTGGAAAAATCGATGGAATCCTTATACAAATGCTCCAATCGTTAATGTGGCGGAACTCTATTATATTACAAGAAGGCTTGTAAACTGTGACCAATCCCGGTATGATGCATTACTTAATATCTTAAAAAATCACGATAGAGCGATTGTATTTTATAATTTTGACCCCGAATTAAATGGCCTTTTGGGCCTTGATTATGGGAATAAAACGATTGCTCAATATAATGGACATAAGCATGAGTCAATACCAGATTGTGATAAGTGGGTCTATCTTGTTCAATATGCGTCTTGTGAAGGATGGAATTGCACAAAAACTGATACGATGATATTTTTTAGTTTAAATTACAGTTACAAAATCACCGAGCAGGCACGGGGGAGGATAGATCGAATGAATACCCCCTATAAGGATTTATTCTATTACCACTTAAAAAGTCGCTCTCCGATTGATATTAGAATTGCAAAATGCATTGACGAAAAGAGAGACTTTAACGAAATGGCCGATTATCGTTCCTACGCGAAATAGTCATGTCCTATAGTGAAAGGAGTGACCTTATATGAAACAGGTTTATTTGTATGGATTTGCTGATGTGCATAAGAATTATAAAATTCTGTGCTGGTATTTCTTGAATGAGGAAGATATCTCGATTAAGAATATCATAAATACTGCGATGACATTGAAGGGACGATTTCCGAATGTTGAGCACGTTTATGCTGTTGATAATCAGAAAAACCTCAAGCGAGATTTGGAGTACGCACTAAAACATGACGATTATGCGCATTATGTAGATTTCAAAAATTATTGCGCTGTTTCAGGAGTGAAAATCTTTTAAAGTTAATAAAGGCTCTATGAAAACATGGGGTCTTTATTTTTTATAAGGAGGAATTATAAAAACTTTATGCAAATTATCGTTGCTACGCGAAATAATCATCGGCTATAGTGAAAGGAGGTATACAATATGGTATACTATGACGAAGAAAACATTCGAGCCGCTTTGATTAAAACGGTATACGAAAATAATGATTATGATTGTTGTCGAAAGATTGGGTACTCTAATGATGGTATCTGTTTCGCAGTTGATAAGTTGCCTGAAAACGGCAATAGTAACTGGATTACACTTACTATTCGGAGAGATGAACCAGGTCTATATAGCGATATGCCGATCATTGGTAAAGTTCGTATTAACCGTTTAGAGTTTGCGGATAAACTCGAAACAGTTACTTGGATTGTGTATAATGTATTGACCTTAAATAATTATTAAACAAAAATGGACCTGGCGATTTCGCTGGGTCTTTTATTTTTTTCTTTGGAGGAATTATGAAAGTTTCATGCAAAGATTGTGAATATTTTAATCCGATAAAGGAATATCCCGATTTGATGCATTTTGGGAAATGCGCTTTTGAAAAATCAATTTACTGGATGCTTGATATCTATATTTCGGATGATAATATTTGCAGCTATTTTAAAAGGAAAGAGGAAAAATAATGATTGAAGTCTTAACGGGCGTTGTTATCGGTTTCGTAGCAGCCATGACAACTATTGGACTGAATGCGGGAAACAAGATTCTTGAAAATGATAACCTGCATAAAGCTCTGGAAATTAAAGCGAAGGACGCCCAATATTGGGAAGCAAAGGCCAGAGAACGAGGAGATGAACTTGCTCATCAGCGAAAAATGGCCGAATATTGGAGGGCCAAATGCATGAACGAGCACTTTGATTTTGATGTAGCAGTATCTGAGGAAGGGTGATATTTATGGAATATCCTTATAAAATCGTTGATTTTGAAAAATATTGTCCCAAATGTAAATATTACAAACGAAAAGAAAGCGAAGATCCTTGTAATGATTGCCTAAATGAAGGCGGCAATATTCAGTCGGAGAAACCTGTTAATTTTAAGGAGAAATAGTGTATGATGCTTCCTATTTTTCTAATAGTTCTATGTATTATCTTCTTAATTGAATACTGGACTTGAAAGGGATAAATCATGAAACAGTTTATGCTAATCGTTGAAAAAGATGGCCCGTGCGTTAATATTCATGGGAAAAATCGAAAGTTCAGTAAAGACGAAGTAATTCATTTCCTTAGATATACTGCCGCCGAACTTGAAAATTCAAATAGCTGCGACTTTGAGCGATTTGAAGTGATTCTAGACAATGATAATCAACATTATTACGGAGAAAATAATTATGGGCGAATGTTTTGACAATTTCGATAGAATCGAAAAGCATATCGAGAATTTAAATCTTTTATGGACAACAGCAACCTTCGATGTTAAAAACATAATAATCGACATATATCCTAATAGTCGCATAGCTTATCTTGCGACACACGGGAGCAAGAAAACGCAGAAAAAGAACTTTCATCGCGCTATTAAAACTATAAAAATTATGGAGAAAACACGCCATGAAAATTAATAAAGTTAATCTCAATGATACCAAATTCAATAAAGCTTATTGGACAGCCGAGAAACTTAATAAAATTCTTATAAAAGCATTAATTACCATTAATCATCAATATATTGCGTTATGTCCTAATAATCGGGTGGTTCACCTTGCAACATGCGGGAGCAAGAAAACGCAGAAAAAGAACTTTCATCGCGCTATTAAAATTATGTCTAAGGAGGGCGTATAATGAGCACTTATTCTCTTAAATTTGAAGATAATGGTGAGACGATTCAGTGTGACGCTAAAAATGACGGATTCAGCATTTTGGAAATGATTGGAATGCTTGAAGTTAAGAAAGATGATTTGATGCGTCAGCTTAAAGATAAAAACGAATTTACGCATAAGCGCATTAGTGTACCTCCAGATGATGTCTTAGATGTGATCGAAGATGTGTCAAAGCCGAAATATGACCACTGGATTGACAATGCTGATTCTTGGGTTTGTCCGGTATGCGGCGAAGAGGTGCGAAGTCCAAGTGCTTATCCGGAATGTAAATGCCCGAATTGTGGATTCCAAGATGAAAAAGATAAGGATAGGTGACGATATTATGAAACGCAATATTTGCCCAATTTGTGATTATCCATTTGAGTACTGCCAATGCTTAGTTGCCGGGAATGCTCATCCGGATAGAGAAAAACGCAAGCAAGTAATCAAAGATCATTTATATTTGTTATCCAAGACTCAGTTGCATCATCTTATCAAACTCGAAGCTTGGTGGGATACTTCTTATGGTGACGATGAAAAGAACGTTATTTTGAAAGAACTTAAGGAGAGAAACAATGCCTGAGATCTATATTACCTGGTACGACAAATATGGTTGTCCTGAAGAATCTAAAGTATATTTCGTGGACTCAATTAGAGATCGTTTTCTTATTGTAGATGATAATAAGGGCTTTCATTGGGTTCCCACCGATGAATGTAAACTTTTGAAAGAAACAAAGCACTAAGTTTGAGCATAATTATATTTGGAAAAGGAGTAAACAATGAAAATCGACATTCCTTATGATATCGGAGACCCCATCCTCGTAATCGATTATTGTCAGCATGATGGTTATTATATTGACTGTCGTCCATTCAGATATACTGACATCGGAAATCTTGAAAATGTTTTCAAAACAAGAAAAGAAGCCGAAGCTGCACTTGATAAGCTGATGAAAGGTAATAAGCAATGATTAAAAATAATAAAATGAATTTCGTCTTGATTATGCTATTCTTTATTTTAACTGTCTTTTTATCTGGTTGTAATAAACAAGTAATCGATATTTCATATAAATTTACTTATGCGTATATCGAACTTCCTAACGGAGAATGCGTTGAAGGAAAAGTGGAAACTTGGACCGATTATGATAATAGCGATCAAATACAACTTGTGATTGACGGCGTAACCTATTTTACAGATACAACAAGAGTTGTAATGACTAACGAATAAAAGGAGAAAAACAATGATTAAACTTGAAAACGCCGAGGTTATGGGTTGGGAAGCTGCAATCAGAGGCATGCGCAATCCGATGAACTCTTGGGAGAAGAGTGATAGTATTTTTGTTGGAGATGGCGAGTATCACGATATCTGCGGAAACAGTGGTCCTTACAATGGAACAGTTACAGACACTGAAACGTTCTTTGAAATGGGGGGTAACGATCTTGATCTCATGAAGAATCTTGCCAAAGCCGGCGCTGACCATCGTAAGTTCATGCGAATGATTACCGTGTATGTTGATATTACTGCTCCATTCTATTTTTGGAAAGAATTTTCGACGTACAAGGTCGGTACTGTTGCAAACTCTTGCTCGACTATGCACAAATTGACTGCGAAACCATTTAGTAAAGACGATTTCAGTCACGAGCATCTTTGCAAGGTAAAAGATGAGCTAATGACGGAATTTAACGAATTCGTTGGTCTTGAGAATAAAGTTCATAATAGTCCATACAGAGCACTTGACGATGTTATCGAGGAGCTCAATCAGTGGCGTGATTTTTATCTTTGTTACAAAAAGAGATCCGACGCAGATCCCGAAAAAGTTAAAAAGATCTGGTGGCAGATGATCCAGCTCTTGCCGAGCTCTTATAATCAGCGACGGACGGTTATGATGAACTACGAGGTTCTAGCAAATATTTATAAGTCTCGTCGGAACCATAAGCTTGATGAATGGAATACGTTCTGTGATTGGATTGAAAGGCTGCCTTATTCGGAGCTGATTACTGGGAAAATCTGAGTCTCCTATTTTTATTTTTTTTTTGTAAAGGAGTTAGTAATTCATGAAAACTAAAAGGTGGTATGTCAAATGGATGTAGCCGATGCAAACTCTCTGTACACATTGAAAGTAATTGCATTGATATTTATTGGATGTCCTGCTCTAATGCTCACCGGTGCTTTTCTGCTATGGCCCGAGATTTGGGTAGCATCCCATATTTATAGTGAGATCAATAAACGATTGCGAAAAGTTATTCGATGCAAGGACTGCCGGTATTATAACGAAGAAGGCTGTCCGTTGAAAGGTAATTGTACAGACTATGATTTCTGCTCAAAAGGAGAAGAGATTCCTTTAAAGCAATACGGTACAGCTTACGAAAACGAGGAGAATAACATATGAAGAAACTAGCAATTATGTTGGTTTTGGCAATTAGTCTTTCAGGGTGCTCTGGCAGAGGTTCTAAAGATGGTCAATTTAATGAAGACGACACTGGCGGACGGTTTATTAAAGTCTATGGCGATTTTACTAACACTATCCTTGTAGACTCGGAAACCAACGTAATGTATTTTTGGCACTACGGTGGTTATAGCGGAGGCCTTACTGTGATGGTTGATGAAAATGGGCAGCCTCTTATTTGGGAAGGAAGCGTAGCTGAATGATTAAACAATATAGAAAGAGACCCATCGTTATTCGTGCCATAAAATGGACTGGTGATAACATTACGGAAATCTGCGAACATGTTGGCTACTTTAATTATGATTTACTTCCCCCTAAAAGTGGTAACTACCCCGATTTGATTATCCATACGCTTGAAGGAAAGATGCACGCGGATATTGGCGATTATATCATTCAAGGCGTGCATGGGGAATACTATCCTTGTAAACCTAATATTTTTGCAGAAACGTATGAGGAGATAGAAAATGGTTAATGCAGAACAAACCTGCCAATTAATTGTTGATATTTTAAACGAACATAAAAAAGCAGAACTCGATGATATAGTTAATGACTATTTGTACGGAAAAATCTCTGTTGATGCGCTGGTGCATAAAGCGGATATCATCGCGCGTAACTATGAATACCGAATTGAAGCTGTTAGAAACAAGTATTTTTATCCGAGAACGGAGAAATAATTCTATGAAACTAACATTCGTAAAGCTTTTAAAGCTCATTCCAGAGGGCATATTTGAAGCGGATGATATTATTACGAAAGATGGACGTAAAGGCATCCGCTACATGCTCTATCAGCCCCTAGGAGAGCGCCAAATACGTTCTTTGGCAAAGTATTCAAATGTAAAAATAAGCGTTGCTAGATACCGCTATGCGCCGGAAATTACACATGACTGCGTTACTATTTTGGAGGATTGAACTATGGAAATTTTTGAATATCAGAACCTTGCCTATCGCACTGTAAATCATGATCTGAGCTGGAAAGAGCAGGGAAAACATGCACTGCATGGTATGGTTTCGGAAATTGGTGAGCTTCACGGAATTTATCAGAAAACTTATCAGGGACATGAATTTAATGAAGAACATGCGAAGAAAGAACTTGGCGATTTGATGTGGTTTATTGCAGAATATTGTACTGCACACGGCTGGGAGCTTGATGATATTTGTCAGATGAATGTTGATAAACTCAAAAATCGCTATCCTGATGGGTTTGAAGCTGATAAAAGTTTGCATCGAAAAGAGGGAGATATTTGATGGCGCTTTACAGAGAAGATGATTGCGCTGAATGCTTTTATTATCCAGAATGCCAGTATAAAGGAAGCATTGAAAGGTTTCAAAATCTTCTTAAAAAGGCTGTGATTGAAGAAGATGATATTGCACGGGTTACGGTCGAAGAAGCACTCAAACCTCAATATTGGTTGGATTTAAAGCTATCCTGCTTACATTTTATTCCTAAATTCCGCGTGCAAAAGGAGGTTTAAATCACTTTAAAATGACTGTGTTTGATGAAAATTGTGTTTATATTTTGAAACTTTTGGTCTTTATTTTTATTGGTTGCCCTCTAATTTTGACGGTTGGAGAGCTTCTTTTATATCCAGAAATCGCTCTTTTAAAGAGAATTTACTCTAAAATTTTTACGAATAAAGGAGGAGAAAATGAAAAAATCGACCTTTGATCCGGAGAAAAGTGCTTGGAAAACGAGTGAAAATCCGAGAAAAAACAGTCTCGGATATACAGATTTGACTCCTTTTGAGGCTTTTAACAACATGGAAAAAGATGATGAAATCCGATTTAAGAAGCTTTTAGGAGCAATTTTTTACATTTGTGAGCTTGCAGAATTCAAAATTGAAGAACGAATTGTACTCACGGACAAAAAGAGTGGCAAGACTTGGAGATAAGAAAATCTGGAAAAATGGTCAATTTTGGGCAAAAATCGATCAAAAATGGCTAAAAATTCGAAAAAATGAAAAAATACCCCATTTTAATTAAATATGCGCGAAATTATCTAGTTAGATAATATCGGTATATATTAATATAAAATCGTTTTTTTTTTTTTTGAATTTTTGAAAGGAGAACTAATTTTATGAAAGAGCGTGATGAGCATTGGGATTCAAACTTTTTACGAAATCTCGAATTATTCTATCCTCAAAAATTTGCAAAGCTTACGGACTACAAACGATTGAGTATAAACTCGGGAACTGATTATGCTTTTATTTCAGATGGCGTTGTTTACATTTTCAATCAGTATACCGGAGCGATTAGACGTGCTCCCGCAGATCCGGAGCATATGACAGATGAACAAATTAAGAAATGGTTTATGTTTCAGTTAAAAGCGGCGATTCAAGAAGATTCTAAAGATGGAAAAAGTTTGGCCGAAGAGGCCGGAATTACGCCATGCATGATATCGAGATATTTAACTGGAACGCAAATGCCAAGTATAGTTACAATAGCTAAAATCGCAAATGCCCTTCACGTTCCAGTTTCTTATTTCTTCTATCAGGGATATGATCGATTAGATTTTGATTAAAATTGTGGCAAGATAAGATCGTGAGGCGGATTTTTATGTAATAGCAATTTTTCCTTCTTGCGGCCTCCAAGGTGATGTGGTATAGTATAATCACTAAAAGATAAAGGAGGCTTCAATTAATGGGATTGTTTAATTTTGGCAAAAAGAAACCAGTCAAGCGTGTCGGTGGCTACACGGATGGTGGAAATCACAAGGTCGATGTCTTTGACGGTCCCGATGGTGTTGTTGAGATTAAAAGATGCAGCGCAAAGGACCATCTTCCTACAGGACTTCAGTATTGTCCGGATTGCCATATGCTTTGTGACCATAAACCGGATGGATACTACGAGTGCCCGATTTGTAAGTATTCCATTACGGACGAAGAAGCCGACGAGGGTTATGGTTATCCTACCGTGGAAGCAACCTATGAAGACGATTTCAACGATGAGTACGGTAGCACCTATCGGGATGACGAAGACTGGGAGTAATCTTAAAAATTAAACAAATGGTTTTAAAGCCTGTGTGCAGAAATGTACATGGGCTTATTTTTATATCCTGATTTGGTAAAAAGTAAAAACACGCGAAAATTTCATGCTCTTTTATGAAGAGAGTAGATACAATGGCGACTTTTGCTATTGGACATATTCTCTTGCTTTTTGCATAAAGGAGAATGCTCAAGATGAAGGAATCTGAGTTTCAAGCAAAACTTATACGGGAAATTAAGAAACGGTTTCCTGGAGCGATTGTTTTGAAGAATGATCCCAATTATATTCAAGGATTTCCAGATTTAACAGTCTTATATAAAGACCATTGGGCGATATTGGAAATTAAGCGGAGTGAAAAAGCGAGTCATCAACCAAATCAGGATTATTATGTTTCGCAAGCAGACCGTATGTCTGTTGGAAGATTTGTTTACCCTGAAAACATGATGGAGGTTTTAGATGATTTGGCACGATCATTCCAAGTTGGTAGGTGAACATGCCTTTTTAGGCGCAAGCAAATATCATTGGCTGAATTATACAGACGATCAAATGATTGCCAAATATAAAAGCAGCTATACCCAGGCGGTTGGGACATATCTGCATGAATTGGCGGCAGGATTGATTGAGAATCACATGAAGCTTTCGAAGTCAGATTCAAAACTGCTTACTTATCATTTGCTTTCGCACGGAGTACCTAGGGGGGTATTCAATGTTGATGACCTGTTTGGAAATTTTAGGAATTATGTAAATGATGCAATCAGTTATCGAATGTTTCCTGAGCAGGTTTTATATTATGCCCCTACTTGTTTTGGTACAACGGATGCAATTTCATTTTATCAGAATCGAGTTCGGATTCATGACTTAAAAACTGGGACGACACCGGCGCACATGGAGCAGCTATTGATTTATGCTGCTCTTTTTTGTTTGGAATATGAAAACGATATTAAGCGAATGAATCTGGATTTGAATAAACTTGATTTTGAGTTGCGAATTTATCAGTCTGAGGATGTAATTGCAATCAATCCGACTTTGGATGATATTCGTCCAATTATGGATAAAATTGTTGCTGGCGTTAATCTAGTAGAAGAAATAAAAAAATCGGAGGCTTAATTATGCAGTATCGCGTTAAACCATCCTTAGAGGAAATTGAAGAATTAGCTCACTATGGCACACCAAGACATTCCGGTCTCAACCCATTCGCCAGTGGTCTTATCTTTCTTTTTCTCGTTATAGTAAAGATCTTTTGTTACAGTCCAATACTGCTCACCGGTTTCGGGATCAATCTTAGCTGAACCTTGACGCTTAGGAACACTGACTTCGCTCTTTGCCTTGCTAAGCAAAGTAGAAGCGCCCTCGTGATAACGGCCATTTTCATCAATAGTTCCTTGATATCTACGTTTCAAAGCAGCAATACCGTTCTCTTCTTCGCTGCGCTTGTAGTCAAGATGATGTTTCTCAGCATCAATAACAACCATTGAATGTTTAACGGCACGCGCCAATTCATCATCGGTGGCACCTTTCAATGTCATATCAGTAATCAAGTTAGAAATGACACCCATTTGTTTCTGGGTATCTTTCATCACTTTCATACCTTCGCGTTCAGGGTATGCCATTTTAGGATCAAACCAAGAACCATCAGAATTCTTAAGACCTTTCAATGGTTCCTTAGAAAGAATTTTAATCTTTCCACCCGTAGGAATGACCATAACAGTATCGCCGTCAAAGTCTGCACCAGACAATCGTTCTGCAACTTTAGAGCTAATGCCAACGGCATCCAAAGGATTTGTGCCAAGAACACGTTTACCTTCAGGATTCTTATTATTTACCTTCAAAATAGGAATCTCAAAGATACCGCCATGAGGATACCGTACAAGAGCAACACTTTCGCCATCTTTATAGTTCGGAGCATAAATTTCATTCTCCCCAATACTCGTAAGAGGCAAAATAACCTGATAACGCTGCCTTGGTAACGCTGCTGCTTTCAAAGTAACCGCATCTTTATCACAGCCATCAGCAAACTTCTTTAAAAGAACTTTCTTAATAGTCGGATTGGTGAGCGCGTTAATTTCGGCCAGCTCTTCATCAGCATCAGCTTTTGCTAAATTAAGCTGTTTATGAATCAACTGTATACTTTGTTTTCCCAAAAACTGGGATGGTAGCTTTTTTGCCCACTCCCCCCAGTCACCTTCATCAGCACGTTTATTAATAAGAGAAAGTGACTGTTTCTTGCCAGTAACGCTATCGATATAATCGCCTTTGGGATCATCGTAAAAAGACTGACCACCATGCTCTTTAATTAGAGAACCAAAGGGATTATCCCGGTCGATCTCGCCATCAGGTTTGGTTTTTACCGGTTTCAAAACTTCACGCCAGGTTTTATTGGAAGACTTATTGGTGTTAAAAATAACATCAACGCCATCCGGCATGTCATCCGAATAAACGGCCATGCCTTTCAAATACCGGTCTCCACCAACCATAATACGGACCTGAGCATAATTGGATTCGCCAAGATTTAAATCCTTTACGCCGCGACGAAGCTCGATCACACCATCTTTTTCAATGCCGCCTTCTTCGGCGTAACGAATCTTCAAGCGTTTCGGGTCCATACTGGATGGGTATTCAAAAGGTTTATGGAATGTCTCGCCATCATCATAAGAAACTGCATAATCAGAGACTGCTCCAGATCGGAAGAGCGTCGTGTAGGGAAAGAGTGTAGATCTCGGTGGTCG